>ERZ779932.207-NODE-207-length-27146-cov-1.978369_pt1 | contig 27146 bp, 27 predicted proteins | sample MGYA00511064_ERZ779932 | MGnify/ENA primary metagenome ERZ779932 (study PRJEB29588, sample SAMEA1966821) | human gut metagenome | biome: human gut; feature: human-associated habitat; material: faeces | place: Denmark | collected 2008/2010 ...
CTTTGCCCTCCAGATAGCATACTTACTTTTTTATTCCTTAAATCACCAATTTCTAATTTATTTAATATTTCTTCTAATTTTATGTTTACATTTTTAATAGAATTAAACAATGTTGGTACAAGTATATTTTCTGTAACAGTTTCATCTTCTATTAAACCAAAATCTTGTAATACGAAACCAATTTTTTTATTTCTTATATCAGCTAAATTTTTTTCTGATAATTTTGATACTTCTTCTCCGTCTAATTTGTATATTCCTTCAGTTTGTTTATCTATACATCCTAAAATGTATAATAATGTAGATTTTCCTGACCCTGAAACTCCTAATATTGAGCAAAAATCACCTTTTTCTATTTTTAAATTTATATTTTTTAATGCCTGTACTTCTAAATTAGTATTAGGATTATAATATTTTTTTAAATTTTCTAATTCTATAAAACTCATTAATCTACCTCCCTCAAAATTTCTATTGGTTTCTGATTTCTTAAGTTTAATATAGTTATAAATGTTGTTATAATAAATATTATCAAATATAGAATTGTAGTTATTAATATATTTTTAATATCAAATACATATAAAGTTTTTACATTACATACAATGACATTAGAAATAATACTAGATATAATTGTTGGAACAATTACTAAAATTAAGTTTCTTATTGTTAATAAAGTTATCCCCTTATTCCAAGTTAAGCCAGTTATATAATAAATTGTCAATAATCTTCTATATTCTAAATTAGCTAAAGTATTATATCCGCTTATACTAATTAATATAAAAATAAATACTATTATAAATTCATATATCTTTTGCTCATTATATATAAATACATTATTTGTATCATTTTCTTTTAACGAATCAATATTATTCAACCTTCCGAGCCCATTTTCTTTAATTTGAGTAGATATATTTTCAAAATTATTGTATCTTATTAGCATTCCTTGATAAGCCCAGTACCTGGGAATTTCATCAAATAAATTAGGAATAATTATTATTTCATCATTAGTAGTTGTTTTAGAAAATAAATCTGATACACTTGGAGTACTATGATTAAATTGTCCAGTGTAAATATATGATTTATTTTTTAATATACCTATAACTTTGCATTTGATATTTATTTCTTTTTTATCATTTTCTTGTCCATCTAAACTTAAATCAAAAGTTGAATTAATAGGATATTTATTTTGCAAATTGTTTGTTATTATTACAGGAACTGTATCATTTAAACTTACATTTTTTGAAAACCAATTTCCTTCTGCTAATGGTAATTTTATATTGTTACATACTTCTTTATCATACATTAATATATTCAATTGTTGATTAATTGGTAATAAGGAATATACACTTCCTATACCTTCTACTCCTTCCATATTGTTTATGAAATTTATAAGTTTACTATATTCTTCATTGGTATAGTTTTTGGGAGATAACTGTATATGCATTGATTCTTCAAAAAAAGCTATGTTTTTTTCTAAATTCATTCTATCTATTAAATAATTTGTTTCTATGCTTTTAACTATCGGTACTATTAAAAAAGTAAAAGCAAATACTGAAATAGCTATTTGAATAGATATTATAAAGTTTTTAAATTTATTTTTTTTCAATAATTTAAATAAAAATTTTAAAAGCCCCATATTTTATCTCCTTCCTAAATACCTTATCTCTGTTTTTGAAATATTTTTTGTTATCACATGACCATTACTATAAATAAGCATTAAAATTATTGCTGTAATAATTAAAATTTCTTTAAGACTTAATATATAATTAATGCTTAATATATGTAATAAAGGTAAAGAACAATAATACGCTATCATACTTATAATTATCGATAAAACACCAATCAGTATTGCTTCTATCTCAATTAAACAATATATTTTAAAATCATTGGCCCCGCATAATCTATATATCATATATTTTCTCCAATTTTTATCAATCCAGTATGTAAATAGGGCCATAATATTTACTAATGCCATTATCATAAGTATTATATAAAGTATAGTATAAAAATTAATATTCCATAAACTATTTGAAGTATATTGCGGAAGAATTAATGTATTATCATCAAATTTGTTTTGCAAAAATTTAATAATCTCTATTTTATTTTCATTAGATATATTAGTAGGAATAACTATTTCTAATCCAAGTATTTTATGATTTTCTTTATAAAAAGTAGTATCTGGTATTATTCCTATTTCTATATCATTTACATCCATAACACTAATGTTATCACAATTTATATATTCTAGGTATTTGAAAATGTTAATATTAATTTGGTCTAAAGCTCTTACTACATATTTTTTATTATTAATGGTTATTTCTTTATTTAGTATAAACATATCATTTAGTGCTCTATTACTGCTATCTTCAATCATAATATAATTACTACAATCATTTCTATCTTCTTGATTCATTAATCTTCCAACAAACTCTTCTGTAGCTTTATTTGTTTTGTTTGAACCAATAATCAAATTATACAATTGCCTTTTACTATTTTTTTCACTTATATTTGTATATTGCACTTTCTCCCCTACTTGTACATTTGAAAAGATATGATATGTAATATCTATATTCATTTTTTGTATATATTCTATCGTTTCTTGAATCTCTTTTTGTGTAAAAGAGGATTTCGAGATAAAGAAACTATTTGAAATACCTTTATATGAATTCATAATCTGTGCTATATTCATATTTAAAGAAGTAAAAAATAAGAATCCATAAGAAGAAACAATTAGACTTACAATAAGTATAATAAAAATTATTTTTTTTTGTACAATAAATTCTTTTAGATCTTTCATTGCTATTTTTAACAAATTCATATTACCTTTTTTTCCTTTCTCATATAATTAATTGTCCTTAATTTGAAATAATTTAAATTTTAACTTTCTCTATATGTATTACCATATCATATTATATTACAAATATCAACAATATTAGTATTAAATTTTTATGATTTTTTCGAGCTTTTTCGACAATTTTTGACTTTATTAAAAATTGATTTTTTCCATTTTATGTATTAAACCCCAAAAGTAACATTAACAATCTTTGTTAATGTTACTTTTATTATTTAATATATTATCTACTTCATTTTGCTTTAAATATCCAACTCTAAAATGACTTGTATTTAAAAAAACACTTTCGATATTTCATTTTTCCTTAATTATAACTTTTTGTTATAATTCTTCTTGCTTTTCAATATTTTTTTGCTTGTACATTAGAAATTAGTTATGGTGGTTTGACTAAAACATTAATATTTATCTTAAATGTTATAATATGAACATTGCAAATATATATTTGGAAAGTAAAATGCAAGAAAATAAATTGTACCAAGTAAAGAATTAAAACTTTACTTGATACTGTTTTTATTCATATTTAGGACTACCATATCCCATTACCTGTACATCATCAAAAGAGTACATTCTTTCGGCACATTTGTTGCTTGTATTTCCCTCTATTGTATAAATATTTCTATTATTAATGTCAGTTCTAGTAACAATACCAACATGATCGCAATTTTCATCTTGATTACCATTTTCATCATACCAATCAAAGAAAATTATATCTCCAATTATAGGATAATAACTTTCTCCTCTATCATACCATTCATTCTTTTCCTTAAACCAATTTATACCATCAGTACAAACAGAAAATTTTGGTATTATTCCTTTTTCTATGTAACCACATTCATTTGCACACCAGCTTACATAACAAGCACACCATGCAACATGTTCATTAAATCCATACCATTTCCAGAATTTATCTCCACCCTCATTTCCTATTTGTGCTTTTGCAACTAATATAATTTCACTATTTGGAATTTGAGATGTATCATAATTTGCATCTCCATTACTATTAAAAATAGCTGCTATAAATCCACCAATGAGAGCAATTACTAAAATTATAACGACTGCTACCCAACCTCCAGCAATTATTGCTGATATAATTGCTTTTGCTGTTGCAATTATAGTTTTTATCGTTTTTATGGTTGCTTTAATTGCAGCTTTTGTAGTTTGAATTGCTTTCTTTGAAAGTTTTATTGCTCTTTGTGTCATTTTAACACTTTCTTTTGCCACCATCTTGCTATTTTTGGCTACTTGCTCTGTTGTCTTTATCCCTTTTTTAGTAAGTGTAGATGTATTTTTAGCTGTTTTTATACTTTGTTTTGTTCCACTTTTTATAGTCTTATTTGTTTTTGATATTACATTTTTTAAGTCTTTAGCTTTATTTTGTTTAATTCTGCATTTAAGTATTTCTACTTTTTGTTTTCCTTTTATAAAATTTTCTTGCGTTTCTTTTAATGATTTCTTGCCAATTTCATTTGCCTTAACTGCTCCTTTTCTTGAAACATAACTTATGTCATTTTGAATTTTTTGACTTGCATAATTTTCAGCATTATCATTGTTATCATTTATCGTAAATTCATTTACTTCTTTAGTTGTTATTAAATTGTTTTTAAATTTTTGTACTTGTATTACTTCTTTTTCTAATTTTTTTATTGTGCCTTTGGGCTTAACTTTTATTTCTGTCATTTGTTCCACCTCCAGACTTTTATATTTTCCTTGCAACTACTATCATTCTTCCATTTTTCTGTGAATATTCGCAAGTAGATAAAGTTATTAATTTATCTCCATATTTTAAATCTACACCTGTATTATAAAATTCTAAACTTTTACAATTTTCTACAAAGGTTCTTAATTCTTGCTCATCATAAAAATTGGTATAATTGTAATATTTAAAACCGTTATCAGAATAAGCAATAGTTTTAAATGCAATTACTATTTCGTAAGTATTTTCTATTGTTTGTCCATTTCTTAAAGTATAAAAATAGATATACTTGTGATTTTTATAATAGCTATAGTTCTTATAGTTTATTAAACTAGAAAACATTGAATTATCGTTCATGTGATGCCCATAAATAATGAGATTATCACTTGTTCTTAAATTGCAATATTCAGCTAAATATGGTGTACCATGACTTGAATATTTTTTATAAATATTCCTATGAAGATAATAATCTCCATTTTGCATAATAGGATAATTTATATTAGTTCCATTTATTTTTATCCACCCTATTACATCTGCATTTATTTTTGATATATTTTCCAAATTATAAGTATTGCACGTATTTGCTTGATTTTCATTAGATAAATTACTCGTTTTATTATTTAAAATGTCTACATGGTCATCCTCATTTGTTGTATTTTCTTCGTTTTGAACAATTTCTCGTAAATCTTCATATATATTATCTTCTTTCTTGTTTTCTGCAATTTCTTTTATAAAAAGGTAGCTACTAATAGTAAATATAACTATTAGCAGCATTAAAATAATTTTATATTTCTTACTCATTTAATCCTTCTCCTGGTTTTGTTGTCATTAACTTATAAAGTTCTGTATTTTTTGGAAATTTATTAACAAAAGGAACTAAAGATGAACCTACTTTTATAAGTCCCTCTCCAGCTCCTACATTTGTTATATAGCTCATTTGTAAATCAGAAATATTAAGCAGTTTTGCAAGCTCAATCCTATCTGTACTTGCTTGGTTAAGCATTATTATAAATTCGGAGTTTGCAAGCATAGTTCTTGCTGTATGACTTTGTAATAAATCCTCTACATTTTGAGTTATACCTGTACAAAATGCTCCATATTTTCTAACCCTTTTCCAAAGTGTAAATAAGAAATTTGCAGAATATTCATATTGAAATAAAAGATATATTTCATCTATGAAAATATAAGTATTTTTTCCTTTTGTTCTATTAGCTGTTATTCTATTTAGTATAGAATCTAAAACAACTAGCATTCCTATTGGAAGTAATTGTTTTCCTAAATCTAAAATATCATAACATATTAAACTACTAGATGTATTTACATTTGTGTTCATTGCAAATGTATTTAAAGAACCATTTGTAAATAGCTCTATTGCAAGTGCTATTTCTTTCGCTTCTGGTTCTGGTTGTTTTAGTAGTTCTTCTCTAAAATCTTGCAATGTTGGTGGTATGCCTTGATAATTTCCTTGTTGGAATATTCTATATACATTTGCTGTACATCTATCTATAATAGATTTTTGTTTCGGTCCAAGATTACCACTGCCTATTAATTGCTCACAAAGTGATAATATAAATTCTGATTTTAGAATAACAGGGTTTGCTCCATCTCCATATTCAGAGTTCATGTCCATTGCATTTATATGATTATTACTTGTTGCAGATATTTTTATTACCTCTCCACCTAAAGACTTAACTAATGGAGAATATTCGCGTTCTGGATCTAGGATTATAATATCTGCATTAGAATCTCTTAATCTTATAGAACTTATTTCTTGTTTTCCAGCAAATGATTTACCACTACCAGATACACCTAAAATAAATGAATTACCATTTAATAATTGTCGTCTATCTGCAATAATCATATTTTTGCTTATTGTATTTTGACCATAAAAAATACCATTCTCGTGCCTTATTTCTTGCACTTTGAATGGCATAAATACTGCTAAACTTTCTGTTGTTAAAGTTCTTACTGCATCTATTTTTCTTATTCCAAAAGGTAATACTGTGTTAAGCCCATCGGTTTGTTGAAATCTTAATATTCCAAGCTGACATAGATTTTTGCTAGCTATTTGCAAAATTGCATCTGTATCACTTTCTAATTTTTCTTTTGTGTCATCTGTAATAACTATTGTCATCACTGCTGAAAACATTCTTTGATCTCGCAGAGTTAAATCATCTAAAAATTCCTTTGAATCATTCCTTTGTTGTTCCATATCATAAGGTATAATTGCACTAAAATTATTATTTGCATTTTGTTTTCTCTGCCAATTTGTTATATTAGTTTCTACTCCAAGTCGGCGATTCTCTGCCTCTTTTACTGCCTCATCCATTGGTATTGGAATGACATCTATTGATAACATCATATTTCTATTTAAGTCTGTAAGTTCTGCGACCATATCATCATTGATATAACTAGCATATTCTTTTAAGAAGAATACTCTACCATATCTATCTCCTATTCTAAAAAAATCTCTTTCGTTTTCAAATGTATCTGGGCAAATAAAGTCTTTGAAATTATGTCCTTTTTTCATAGTTTCGTGTATATCAAAATGAAATGATGTTTCCTCTCCTGTTCTATAAAAATCATGTGCTATTCTTAATCTCTCTGTTGCATCTAATTCAATACATTTTGAGCCTAATGTATTAAAATGATTTATTAAATCTGTACTAGCTCTTGAAAAATAGTTTCTTGCTTCCTCTACTGATTTTTTATAAACGGAAATTGTTATTATTTTTTCTTGCACAATTTCATTTGCATTTTTTGCTTGTGATATAAGCATCTGATTATATTCTTTTCTATACTTATCTAGCTCATCTCCAGAATCTTTTAGTAATATTGTTTTTTCAAAATCCAATTTATTTATTCTTCTATTATTTATCGTGATTTTAGTAGTTGCTCCAGCATCTAAAGAATTAAGTAATGCAGAATAGTCTAAAAACATTGCCTCTTTATCTTCTTTACTCGCAACTGCATAATTTATATCCATAAATTTAAAAGACTTTGAATATTTATTATTTCCTACAAGAAAAATTCCATCTTCCCATATTGCTTTAACAGGAATAATGTCTTGCACAGATTTCGGTACTTTAAATTTTTCTTTATCTAGCTTAAATATTTTTTTCAATGTTTTCATCATAATTTGCTACCTCCCTTTTTGTTTTTTTTGGTTTCTTTATTTTTCTTTCTTTGTTCTTTTTTTGTGGTTTTAATATTCCTTGCTTTAGTTTTCTATCTATTGTAGGAGCAAATATTTCTGCATATATATTTTTAGATTTAAAAGTAAATTTCTTTGGAATAATGAACTCTGACTTTATAAAAGCCATAACAAATTTTTCTGCTGTCATTCCGTTGTATTTTACAAAACCTAAAACAGCAAATGGTACTGCTCCTAAAATGCATACCCAACTTAATGTTTCAATTCCAAAGAATGGTTTTAAAACAAAGTATAAAATTACTGCTACAATACAAGCCAAAACAGAAAAAATGAACTGCCTTAATGACAGTCCAAAAAATATACTTTCGCTAAACTCTCTAATATCTTTATTTATTTTTACTTCCATTTATCTTGCCTCCTTATTTTTCTTTTTTACCTTTTGTTTTTCTTCTTTAATCATTTGTTCGACTAAAATAAGTTTTTTATTTTCTCTTATAAATTCTTTTTCATATCCTTGTTTGGCTTGTTCCAAAGAATAATTACTTGAATAACACATTATGTTATGACCAATCATATCTTTTATTTCATTAAGAAACTCTAGCCTTGTAATTTCGGTTTCATCTTTCTTTAAAATTAAATCGAGTATTTTTTCTGTATATTCTTCATATCCAAAAGGCAAATAGTATTCTGCAGTTTCCTTAATATACATGGCCATGGCTTTTAATTGTTTAATATTGGGATTTATTCTTTCTTCACTGTCTTCTTCTGTAAATAACCTTTCTATTGATTCAAGATTTGTAAATACCACTCCTTCATTTGCCTCATAATCATAGTTCATAACAGCAATTTGCAATTCTTCTATTTCTTTATCATTCAAATCGTATGCTTTCATTATTCTGCTCAATTTTCTTCTCATATCTTCTTGAACAGGATCTTTTACATAATTAAATTTAAGTTCAATACTCATAATATTATTTTCTATTGTGTCATCATTAAATTTAACAATATAAGAATCATGTTCTTCATCTCTACCACTAATAACACCTATAACATCTACAACTTCACCATTATGCTTCATATCTGATGCTATTTTTGTATTGAATTTAGCTTTTTGGTTTTTATATTTAATAAAATTGTTATCATTTTCTATTATTTTCAAATCATCTTCATTTATTATGCTCATAAAATTCCTACCTTCCTAATAATTTATTTTTTATTCTTTCTTTTAAGTCGAATTGGGGATATGATTTATAATTTCTCGAATAATAATTTTTGAAAAAGTCCTTATTGTTGTTTGAGTACATATACATCCAGTCATCAGGATTTTTCATTCCTCTTTTTATTGCATTCTCAAATGCATCGTTTGGATTTTCTCTTATTTTTATTCCCTCAAATATACTCCCAGCTGGGTGTACTAAATATTTAATTCCATTTTCTTCTATATGTATAAAATCTGAACTCATATTATCTTGCACCTCTTTCTTTATGCTTTTTCTTTGTTTTTTCTTGTTCAATTTTCTCATTTGCCATATCTAAAGTATATTCATCAATTATCTTGTAATCTTTTACTTCTGCTTCTCCAATTTGTAGCATAACTAATCTATCGATTATATCTTCTCTTACTTTAGGATCACATTTATTTAAGAAGATACCAAAAGTATCTAACAAAAGCTTATCCATATTTGGATTTTCATAATCATATACTTTAATATCTTTTGAACCACATTTTTCATTGTAATCTACAATAAAATCTGGCAAATCTTTATATCTAATAACTGCCTCATCCGGGAACCGGCAAAACGACCATCATCAATACCATCATCAACATATACAAGTTTTTCTTTATTTTTTAAAAGTTTTATTATTTCATCTACTTCATAAAATTTAAAATCAGATTCCATATAAAATCCTCCTTTTGCTCTATAATCCCATCATTTCTCTAACAATTCTATCTGACATTCTAATAGTTCCCACCAGAACCAACATATTAAATATAAGTTCTCCAACATATTTCCATACCATAGTAACAGTCGCTGCACCTGTATCAACATTAGGTGAACTCGTTACAAAAGCAGAAAAAATCACGCAAGCTAAAACAATAATTGCACCCTCTAAACAGACTGCAAGATAACTCTTTAAAAAGCTCTTTCCTATATTTTGTGTACCTTCTCCTGCAAAAGATGATAATGGTATTGGAGCTATTGCTGTGTACATATATAATTTAAAAAATCTGCCATATACTGTTAGAATTAAAATAAATGATAATACTGTTACAAAAAGTCCACCTAGTAGAGTAACTGCCCACAAAGGTATGCTTTCAAAAAAACCACAATTATTAACTGCATCTATTATTGATTGTGGTAATGACATACTACTTGCTTGAAATGAACTTTTAGCCATAATAGTTGTTACAATTCCTTGTATTATCTTAAATATAGAAAGCATTAATTCTAATCCATAAGTGACAATTCCTTTTGCTATTGCAAATCTTAAAAATAATTTTACTGTTTGTTCAGGTCTTTTTAATTCTGAAAAATTTGTACAAGTTCTAACTACTCCAACTACAAAAAATAAAACAAGCAATGCTAATCCTATTGCCTGTAATGCTCCATTAATATTTAGAATAATATTCCATATAGCTCCACCTTTAAAATCTGATGGACTTTGTGTAACTAATGAATAGATTTCTGATAGCTTTCCATTCCAAGTGTCTAATGCATTTTGTAAATTTCCTACAATCCAATTCACATTTAAGCACCTCCATTCTAAATTTAATTTATTAAGGCAGTTTTATCTGCCTTAATCTTTAACCTCCTGTAATAATATTTAAGATTTCCTTTGCAAATGTTATTACTACACCACCAGCTAATGTCATTATTCCGTTAGCTCTTTGTGTTGGATCATGTGATTTTAAACTCATACCTACTTGTACAACTCCAAATCCAAGTATAATCATACCAACGGCTCTAATAAGTCCAAAAATAAAATTAGACAAATTATTTACTACACTAATTGGATCATCTGCCGCAAAAACATTTAATTGCTGTGCTACATTTAATGCAACAACATATCCTACAATTATTCCACTTCTTTTTAAAAATTTTTTTATTATATTTCCTTTTTTAACTTCTTTCTTTTCTTTTAAATTTTTCATAATATTTCCTACCTTTCAATTAACATAATATTTATTTTAGGATACAAAAAAAGCCCAGAGTGTTATTTAATGAAAAATAAACTCTAGGCTATTTGATATTGTTAGCAATTTCAATATCTTCTTTGTACATATTTTCTATTTCTTCACTTGACAATAATTCTATGTCAAAATCTTTTGCTTCTAAATCTATAATTTCTTTTGTATCAATTTCAACATCATCTAAATTAAACGATATTGAACCTATTGAATTTTCTGTTCCTCCATGTATATATGGCTTTATTTCATTATTTCCAATAGGTGTATTCATACTATTAAAATGTTCTTTTAAATTAAACTTTAAATCTTTTATAGGTCTTTCCCCTCTAATAAATAGTAAAGCATAATTATTATCTAACATTCTTACCTCATCAGGTGTTAATAATTCTCTACCTGCAATTTGGTCATTTGTAGAGTAACTGCCATGAGAACCATAACTCCTACCATAAGTATTAGTATCTATTGTTTCTTTTCCCAACAATTCACTAACATACTTATGAGTGCTTTGTTCGTTTCCACCTAAATATAAAAACTCATCACAATTTCCAACTATGCTTTCCCATTGTTTTTCAAATAAGGCTTTTAATTGTGCTAAATTTTGCAATATTATAGAAACAGATACCTCTCTTGACCTCATCACTGATAATATTTTATCAAAATCATCTGGTAAACTAACATTAGCAAATTCGTCCATAACAAAATGTACATGAACTGGTAAACTACCACCATATTTATAATCAGCTAAATAAAATAATTGCTGAAATAACTGTGTATATAATATGCTTACAAGAAAATTAAATGATGTATCATTATCTGGTATTATTGCAAATAGTGCTACTTTCTTTTCTCCTAAACTTGGTAAATCTAATTCATCTGTTTGTGTTAATCTAGCCATACTCTCCAAATTGAATTTTTCAAGTCTTGATGCTAGTGTTACCTGAATAGATTTTAAAGTTTTAGCAGAACCAGAATGATATGCTCTATAATATTTTAATGCTATATGTTCTGGATTTTTTGTTTCTAATCTATTAAATAGCATATCAAGTGGACTTACATAGTCGTCATCATCTTCTTTTACATCTCCAGCTCTTAATAATTCCATAACCATTACAAAATTTTGTTCTTCTTCTGGAGCTTCGTATTTTAAATAAAATATTAATGCTAAAAGTAGCATACTTGCAGCAGTATCCCAAAAAGGATCGTTTGTCGTACTACCTTTTGGAGTAGTAGATTTAAACAAATTAGTAGATAGTTTTTGAACATCATTATCAGTTTTTATATATACAAATGGATTATAACAATGTGATTTTTCCATATTGATTAAATCTAATATTTTAACTTCATATCCGTTTTTTTCTAGCAGATAGCCTGTATCTCTAACTATTTCTCCTTTTGGATCTAATATCACATACGAAGTTGCACATTGCATTACATTTGGCTTACAATAACTAAAAGTCTTACCTGCTCCTGAACCGACCTATTACTAGAACATTGACATTTCTTCTATGCTTTTTTCCATTTAATCCTATAGAAACATTTTTAGTTAATATCTTATTATAATTATTAGATTGCTTATATTTTTTATTTAATTCCTTTGCATTGCCCCATTTAGCTGAACCATTTTCTTCTCTTCTCCTATAATTTTTTCTAGTTGTTTCGTATAACAAAATTGAAAATATATAAATAATCAAAAAAATAAAAATAGTTTTAATACTATTCTCTACAATAAATATTTTTAATGGATGATTTAATGCAATACTACCATTTTTTATTATTTCTATAATTCCACCTTTTGCATAAGGAGCTAGTAGAAGAGCAATCCAAACAATCGGAATTATTCCTATTATATAAAATATTTTTCTAATTCTTTTTTCATCTTGATTCATTGCTTATATATTTTCCTTTTGTATTTTTATTCAAAGATAACATCTTTTTGTTAATTGGGGCTTTTAACAATTTTGACATTAACTTATCTATAATTTCTATATCAACATTTTCTTGTATTTTTATATTTCTAAATTCATTTAATGCATTTAATATTAATCGATAATCATATTTATCTAAATTAATTGTTCTAATTTCTTCCATAGAACATTCCTCCTTATCTACTAGATTTTGTTTTTGACTTTTTACTACTTTGAACAGGTGTTATATTTACTTTAACTTTTTCTTTTGTCTTTTGTTCATCTAGTTTCTTCGCTTCAATTTTAAGTTCTGCAAGTTCTTTCTTTACAGATGGTTTTTTTACTCCTTTAGATACCCCTTCTTGCATTTTGGAAGTCGTTGAGGAAGGCTCTGACAGAGGGCTTTTTTCTGTCTTTGCCATATTGAAATTTGCCTTTGAGGTTTCTTCTGTCTGCATAGGCTTTTTAGCTAGTAAGTCTTCTAATTGTTGTTCTTTCGATTTTTCTGGAATGCTCTTTTCCTTTTTTTGTGCCTCTCTATCTTCAATAGACTTTGTAACAACTGTATTCATTTTTGCAGTATCTGTTGTTGTTAGTTTAAATCTTTCGACAATTCTATTTATTCTAGAGGCATCTTCATCTTTTACCATAATATCTACCATGCCATCAATGTTTTTATTGTTTTTATCCATTAAAGCACAATATGAAATACCATAATTTTTTGCTTCTCTTGCAAATGTTTTTAAATCTTCTTTGCTAACAGTAAATATTTTTAAAGGCTTTCCTAATTTTAGCATATTATTAAGTCTAATTTTTCCTTTTGTTTGTTTTTTATCTTTCATTATAGTATAAATCATTGCTGCAACATTTTTAGCTCCACTACCTGTTAGTCTTGCTAAAACCTCAAATCCTTCTAAACTTAATCTTACAACTTGTTCTGATACATCTCCATTAACACTCATATATCATTTACTCCTTTCCTTGTTTATTTTTATCTTTTTTTCTGTCTTTTGTTTCTTTTTCAATTTCTTCTTGTGTATCCAATTCAGATAAATTATTATCTATCTTAGGTACTCTTTTTTTAATATCTTCACATAATTCCACCCTCTTTCTTAATTTAATTAATTTATCATTTAAAGATGAAATTTGCTCTGCATACTTGTGCATTTCATTTTCATCTTTTGATAACCTTCTTTTAGTCCAAAGTCTTTCTCTTTGGTCTAATATTTCTTTTATTTTTAAAGTTATATCATCTTGATAGTTACTTAATTCTTCAAATGTTTTTATTTTGTGTGTCGCTAAAAATTTCGCCTCTTCAGATAATTGTTCCATTCTTGCAACATCTGCTCTAATACTTTGTGGTAATTTTTGTTGTGGTACTTTATTTGGAAAAACTTTTAACAAATAACAATAGTGATAATATAAAGCAATAAATCCTTTTGCTTTGGCTCTTTTATGCCTTTTAACAAAAGGATAATTAACTTTTCTATAATTATAAACATTTTCTATAAATGGCACTCGAACTGCTTGTTCTTCTATAATTCTTCTTTTAATATTTTCTATTGAATAATTTTCTCCAAATCTTCTTTCTATTCTAATGTTTCTCTTATAAGGTTCTTTTCTTATACTTATTTTATTAGCTCTAAAAATTATTTCATAATCTAATTTTTTCATTAAATATAAAAAATCATCATAAGAATATGCTTGTCTAATTGCTAAATCCAAATCTCGTTTTGCATTATTAGAATAATTATCTGTATATAAAGATTTCTTATAAAAGTTATCATAGTTCATTTTTTTCTTTGTTGCTTTTTCTTTTATTACACTTAATCCATGTTCCTTACAAAGTTCATCTGAAATATGTCTCATTTTTGCATAATTAGTATGATTATCATAATATTTTAATCCATCTTTAAAAGAAACAGAATTAATCACAATATGATTATGTATATGATTAGTATTAAGATGAGTTGTAACTATTACCTGAAATCTATCTCCCCACATTTCATTTGCAAGTTGTATGCCAATTTGATGTGCTAGTTCTGGAGTAACTTCTCCCTCTGCAAAAGATTGATATGCATGAAATGCTAATATTTTATCTTGCTTTTTATAAAACTTTTTTGTATCTTGCATTTCTTCATAAGCTGAAACTGCCTCACAATTTATTCCTGATACATAAAATTTTTTTTCTGTTTTATCTGAATTTCTCGCATAGTCAATTACATTTTGCAAGTCATTTACTAGCATTTCATAATTCTGATTTAATTCAATTTTAGTTTTATTCTCATCTTTAGCATAATCAATAACATGATCCATTCTTTTTACAACTTTCCATATTTTTGTTACTGCCAAATTACTACCTCCTATAAAAATTTATCTTTAACTTCATTTGCAAATTTATGCCATGTATCTGCCTCCTGTTTAAAATAATCTTTATCTATTTTATCTGTTTGATTTGCTTTTTTTGCTATTTGATTAAGATTAACTCCTATTTTTGAAAGTTGTTTCATTACCTCGTAAAACTCTATACCTGGTTTTTCTTTAATTGATTCATTCATCAATAACTTTCTAAAATATTCACCATAAGAAAGATTACATTTCTGACAATCTGCTATTAACTTTTCGTTCTCTATTTCATTTAGCATTATATCTTTTCTTATATATCTTTTTCTCAAATTTCTCCCTCCTGTAGTTCAAATTTATAAAGGGGATTGGGGCTTGCCCCATTGTATAGAATTTGAAACACGATATTTTCGTGTGAACAAATTCAGTGCTTGCTAAGACAAGAAATCCTTTTTTTACATTTTTAAATGTACCTATATTGGTACTCTATTTTGTTCCTTTTTAATTTTGTATCCATCAATTTCTTGCCTATTTTTTAACCCTATGCTGTAACATAAGTAATCATTTATATCTTTACCATAAGGAGCAGGAATATCATAAACATTGTACTTATCAAGTGCATATATCATTGCTTTTGTTGCATTTCTTCCTGCTATATCATTATCAAAATGTAATACAATATCTCTTATATTTGTGTTTTTATTTAAAAAATTTTGTACTGCTATTGGTACTTTACTTTGTTCTATATTAGAACTTGGTTGATACACTCCTGCAAGTGCTAAAAGATTTTGTTTTGTATAATCATACCCTTTATTTTTCAATAGTGTTGCATAAGATAATAAATCTATACTACTCTCGAATATGTGTAATGAATTGCATTCATCTGCTCCTAACATTCTAAAAGAATACTCTTTTGAACTCCCCTTTGCATCTCTCATTATTCTTTTTTCATTTGTACTTCTGCACCCTGCATATTTAATATTATTATCATTATCGTACCCTAAAAATACTGCATTGTTGGTTTTATTCTCTTGATAAATAATCTTTTTATTTATGCAATCATTTATTATTTCTTCATCAATTCCTCTGTTTTTTAAATACTCTATAACTTGTTTATTGGTACTTGCTTTTTCTGGAATAACTATTGTTTTAGGTACATTTTCATTACTATATTGAGGTCTAATATATGTATCTATATTTGTATTTAATACACTTGAAACTGCCTCTTGTAATGTCATATTTTCTACTTTTATAAGATAATCAACTGCTGACCTTCCTGCTTGATGTGTTGAAAATCTATGCCATAATCCATTACTTATAATTACACTATCATGACTTTTTAACGAATATGTATTAGTACCTTTTCTTACAAGTTCTGATGGATTATTGTTCATAAAATAAGTCAGTAAATCAATTTCTTTTGCTTGTTTTACAACTTCTTTTGGTACAAATTTCGACATATTTTTGCACCTCCTTATTCTTATCTTGCATCTTTATTTCTTTCTTTTTTGACTTCATTATCTCTTATAGTATCAATGGTATCATCTACTGAAAACTCTAAAACCTCTCTTAAACTACCATCATTGGATAGCCAATCATCATAACATTCTTCTAATATCTGTTCCCTTTTTAATAATGTTTTTAATTCAAATTTTGAATAATCTTTATCGTTTATTAGATACTCTTGTATTGTTTCCATACATGTTATTTTATAACTATTTTCTATTATTTGTTCTCCAGGTAGTCCTTTTAAACTATTTTTAAAATCAGTTAATTCACTTTCTAACTTTTCAATTAACTTGTTTCTTAATTCATTATTTTCCATAAATTATCACTCTCCATTTCTTTTTTATAACATAATAAAAGGACAGATTTTTTTAATTATCCGTCCTTTAAAACTATTTTAATTTTAACATTCCCATATTATTTAAGTAAATTAATGCTTCTTTAAATCCTAATTTAAAACATTCTTTCAATTCAATAATATCAAGTTCAATTTCATAATTTAGAACATTAAGCATTGCATATTGTTCGTCCTCTCTTAAGTCTATTGGTTCTTTTTCTTCTAAAAATGTTCTTACATTTGGGTATTTATACTTTAACTCTGAAATATTTTTATTTAAATTTTGATAGTCTTTTCTATCTTTTAATGCTTGTGTCTTATGAGCCTCTAAGTACTCTAAAAATCCATCTTCATAATTATCAAAAAAATTATTTACCATATCTTCCATAATTTTATTCTCCTATTTCCATCAATATTTTTTTACTATCAACTATTCCTAATTTATAGTATTGCCTACATAATAAATCAATTTCTGTTCCAATAGCTAGTTCAAATTCATTCATTTTTTTAAGTATTTTATCTTGATTTTCTTTTTGGCTTACTATTTTCTTTATACAATCAGTAAGCTCTTTTTCAATTTTCATTGATTTTGAAAATTGACCATTTGTATCACATTGTTTAACTAGCATTGCTTCAAAATCTTCACTTATTGAATCATATAGTTGATCTAAAATAGACCTATTAAACAATTCTTCCATGTCTTCTACCTCCTTAAAGTTATTCTAATATAATCTTTTAAAATCCAGAAATGTACAAAATTATTTAATTGTATATTTGACAAAAAAAGAACAATCTAGTAAAGCATTGTTCTTTAAAAATTTTATAAAGTTCTTTTATTAATGGTTGAAACGGCATTCATTACATCTAACATAGAATCTAGATGTATTCCTCCACCAATTCTATTATTAAGAAACTCATTTGGAATTTCTTTAACTAACTTTTCTTCTAATTTATCAATTTTATTTTTATCATCTTCGTAATATACAAAAATTTTCGTTGTGTCTAATGCTCCAAAAGAATCAATTCCGATAACAGAATTTTCAGCTTTACCAAACAATATCCTATCAAATTCTGGTTTCTTTTTCCAATGTCTTAATATCCTTTCTCTTAAGTCTCTTGTTGTTTGTCCTATATACATTTGCTTATAATGTTCTTGTAATAATATATATATACCTTTTTTTCCTTTACAATCATTTAAATCTTTAATTTCAATAAATTTATGTTTTTTTATGATTTTTTCAACTATTTTATTATACTTATTTATTAAATATTCATTCTATTATAGTATTCCATACTTAAATCATAGTTTTTTAAACATTCATTTTTGTGCATACTACAATATTCTTCTGATAAAACTAACTCATTATCTATTTTATCAAATTTTAAACCAGGAGGTGGAACTATTGCATATAAGCCTTCAAATTTTAGAGTTTTCTTTTGCTCTTTCCACTTGTCCCAATTTTCCAAAATCTCATTATATGCAGGAACTTTTGTATAATTTTTTTTATCAACTACACAATAATTCTCTCTATTTAAATAAGTTCTAATTTTTCTTTTATCTATCCATATACCAAAATGATATATATAATTAGGATCATATACTTTTTCTAAATCACTATTTTTCAATGTGTTCTCCAATCTTAAAAATAACTATTTTCGTGAATTATTATATCATAAATAATTATTTTTTAACATCTCTCTGGAGAATTTTTATTAGTAGCTTTATCTTGCTTTTCTTCCTTTTCATCTCCTAACATTTCATGATCATCTTCATTTATTTTTAATTCAGCATTTATTTCTTCTAATTTTCGCAACTTTTCTTGTAACTCTTGTTCTTTTGGAAATTCTTTTTGAGCTTCTTGTTTTGCATTTTCTAGTTGAAAATATGTATTATCTAACAAATCTCTTTCGTGTGGAATATCTTTTGCAATATTCTCTAAACAATTATTTATTCTTGTTATGTTTCCATTTATATCAGTTCCTAAATCAATAGAATAACTAAATTTATTTTTTAGTTTTAATCTTATATTCTTACTAAATGAATCAAAACTTATTTCCATATTGAAACCTCTATATTCTCCAATTTCTTTAATTTCCATGCTTTTTAAATTTTGAATACTCTCTAATAATTTCTTTCCAGCCTCTTGTTTTTCAGTATATGTTATGCCATTTATTTTCATAGGAGAAAATCCATCTGAATTAGGTTTAGTATATTCTTGTAATTTAATTGTATCTTCTTCCATTGCTGCAATTTTATTATTAAGTCTTGCTATTTCTTCTGGAAAATACTTTATAATTTTATCTTGTAATGAATATTTTTGATTCATAAATTCTTGTCTCAATAGCTTTAATTTTGCAACATCTGTATCTAAAGAAGTCTTTTCTAATATTTTAGGATTACCTGTTGCTAGAGCTTTTATTTCTCCATAAGTAAGTGCTTTATCATCAATATCTTCCATTGTTCTTGCAGGTGTTTTTGATGTCATTATTTGAGATATGAATTTTTGTTTTTGCTCTACTAATTGATACATATAACTATCAAATGTCTTTTCTGTAACATAAGAATATACATATACCTTTTTATTTTCATTTCCCTGTCTTATCATTCTTCCATTTCGTTGAGTTAAATCGGAAGGTTTCCAAGCACAATCTAAATGATGAGTTGCAATTAACTTATCTTGAACGTTAGTACCTGCACCCATCTTTTGAGTAGAACCCATTAACACTCTAACTTGTCCTTTTCTTACTTTACTAAATAGCTCTTTCTTTTTAACTTCATTATCCGCTTCGTGAATAAAAGCTATTTCATCAGGTGGAATACCTTTTTGAATTAGCTTTTTCTTTAACTCATTATATACATCTATAAATTCTTCTTTTTCATATCCTTTTAAATCTTTCGGCGTTGATAAATCACAAAATACAAGTTGTGTTGATTTTTTATCACTATTTTCATTCCATATTCGATAAATGTTTTCCGAACATGCATTAACTTTGCTATTTTCTGCATCTGGTAATAATGGATTCATTAGTCTTTGGTCTAATGCAAGTTTTCTACCCTCATTTGTAATTTTAAGCATATTATCTATTGTTGCATCAACACTACCTTCTCTTATTCTTTCAGCTCTTTCTCCTAAACTTTTAACCATATCTTGTTGTATTTCACTTGGTTTTACAACTACATTTATGTTTTCATACTCTGGTGTTGGTAAATTCAATGTTTCAGCAGTTTGAATATCTGCTACCTCTTTGAACATAGACATTAGCTCTGGTAAATTATGAAATTTTGCAAATCTTGTTTTTGCCCTATATCCTGTACCTTCAGGTGCAAGTTCTATTGCTGTTACAGTTTCTCCAAATGTACTTGCCCAATTATCAAAATGCTCTAAACTATTTTCTTTTAGTCCTGTATATTGTAAATATCTCTGCATTGTATAGAGTTCTGCCATTGAATTAGATACTGGTGTTCCAGTAGCAAATACAGAACCTTTTCCACATGTTATTTCATCTAAATATCTACATTTCATAAATAGGTCAGAAGATTTTTGTGCTTCAGTTTGTGCAATTCCACCAACATTACGCATTTTAGTATATAAAAATAAATTCTTATAATTGTGAGCTTCATCAACAAATAATTTATCTACACCTAATTCTTCAAATGTAACTACATCATCTTTTCTTTCTTCCTTATGTAATTTTTCTAATCTAGTTTCCAATGACTTTCGAGTCTTTTCCATCTGTTTAATTGTATAGTTTTCTCCTCTGTTAGATTTTTCAGAGGCAATTCCTTTGGTAATATCACTTATTTGTTCTTCTAGTAACGCAATTTGTCTTTCTATTGACATTGGTATTCTTTCAAATTGAGAATGTCCAATAATTACTGCATCAAATTCTCCTGTTGCAATCCTACTACAAAATTTTTTTCTATTTTTCGTTTCAAAGTCTTTTTTTGTAGCAACTAAAATATTAGCACTTGGATAAAGTTGTAAAAACTCACTAGCAAACTGCTCTATAATATGATTTGGAACAACAAATAAAGACTTATTACATAAACCTAAACGCTTACTTTCCATTGCTGCTGCAACCATTTCAAAAGTTTTTCCTGCACCAACCTCATGTGCTAATAAAGTATTATTTCCATATAAAACATGGGCTACTGCATTAAGTTGATGAGTTCTTAATTTTATTTCTGGGTTCATTCCTACAAAACTTATATGTGAACCATCATACTCACGAGGTCTTATGCAATTAAACTTATCATTATAAATCCTTACTAAATTATTTCTTCTTTCTGGATCATTCCATACCCAATTTAAGAATGCTTCTTTTATTGCATCTTGTTTACTACAAGCTATGGCAGTTTCTTTTCTATTTAATACTCTTTGTTTTCTACCTTCTTCATCTATAAATGTATCAAATATTTTTACATCTTTTAAATTAAGTGTTTGTTCTATTATTTTGTATGCATTTATTCTTGATGTGCCATAAGTTGTATATGCTTTTACATTATTTCTATCATTACTTTTTCCATCAATGTACCATTCAGCAGTTATATTTGAATATTTAACATGAATGTCCCATCTATTATAGCTTGGTGTATCTAGTAATTCAAAAATAAACTTTCTAATAATTTCTGGTGGTATCCAAGTTGAGCCTAACTTTATTCCAATTTCACTTGCTGTAAGGTCTTTTGGAATAACCTCTTTTAGTTTTTCAACATTTATATTAAAACTAGGATCTTCTTTTGCAAATTGTTCTGCAATTTTTAATTTTTCTCTAACATTTCCTGATAGATATTCATCAGCAGTTACCCATTTATTTGCATATCCAAACTCTGGTACTCTAAAAATAACTCCCTCTAAACTATTTATTATTTCTTCTTTATCAATATTGCATAATTGTTGCATATAGTCTAAATCCACTTTTGCTTTATCTTGTATAGACAATATCAGTGCTTCATCTGGAGTATCTACTTGTAATACTTTCTTTTTAGCCTTTATAGTTCTTTTGCTAAATATATCAGCCTTTCCTACAAATTTACCCTCTCCATCTAATTTTTCAAGAGAGCATAATAAAAAATAGCTACTATCATTAGAAAAAGCTGTTTCATTTGCTCTTGAATTGATTAAGCCATATTCTTTTGTAAATCTATCATAAATTTCATTCAATTTTGCTTGTGCAATATGAATTTCCTCATCTGAATAATCTTCCATTTGAAAATCTATCAGTTCTCTTACTTGTTCTCTTAACAAAATCAACCCTTTAATTCTGTTTTGTGCAGTTAAAGGTAATTCATCTTGTAATATCATTTTTGAATTTTCTCTGAAATACAATTTATCATCTACTACTGCATAAGAATAGTTTTTAACAGTTGGAATTGCTGGTATAGACTTGTCTTCTTGTTCAATTTCATTCTCAATACTATTATTTTGTAATTCTCCATGTATATTAGTTATTGCATAATTTAATTGTTCTTCTAAATTCGTATCTTCTTCAGCTTTACAAGTTGAATCATAACCATAAGCAGTAGATACCATTTCCATTTTTCCTAATATCATTTCAGGATTATCTACGAAATATTTATTCATTGTAATATTGTTTTCATCTCTGTCAAGATATACCCAATCTGGCATTATGTCGGTCAAATTTTCTCTTTTTTGTAAGAAGATAATATCTGATGTTACTTTCGTTCCTGCATTTTTTGAAAAAGTATTATCTGGTAATCTAATAGCTCCTAAAAGGTCAGCTCTTTGTGCTAAATACTTTCTAACCTCTGGATTTGCTTTATCCATTGTTCCTTTTGAAGTAATAAAAGCAATTACTCCACCTGGTCTTACTTTATCTAATGTTTTAGCAAAGAAATAATCATGTATTAGAAAGTTATTCTTATCATATCTTTTATCATTTACTTTAAAATCTCCAAATGGTACATTTCCTATTGATATATCAAAGAATGAGTCAGGTAGGTCTGCTTTTTCATACCCCTGAACTTTAATATTTGCTTTTTGATATAATTGTTTCGCTATCTTACCACTTATAGAATCAAGTTCTACACCATAGAGTTTTGAACTTTGCATTTCTTTTGGCAACATTCCTAAAAAATTTCCTGTGCCACAACTTGGTTCAAGTATATTTACTTGTTCAACTCCCATATTTTTTAGAGTGTTATATATTGCATTTATAACTACTGGTGGTGTATAAAAAGCAGTTAAAGTAGAAGCTCTAGCTGATTTATATTCTTCATCTGTAAGAAATTCTTTTAATTCTTTAAATTCCTCACTCCAATTATCTTTGCTTTCATCAAACACATCTGGGAGTCCACCCCAACCTACATATTTCGACAAAATATTCTGTTCTTCTACATTTGCTAATCTATTTTCATCTTCTAATTTATGTAAAAGTTTTATTGCATCAATATTTCTCCTTACTTTTTCTTTTGGAGTTCCCTCTCCCAGTAAATTGTCTTCTATATGATAATTTATTTTTTCTTGTTTTTTGTAATATTCTTCTCTATTAAGAGGTTCTTCATTTTCTTCTCTTGCTTTAAACAGATTTATTACATTTTTCGCTTGTTCAATTTCTTCTGTAGTACTCCCAGACTCTAAATTATCAATAAATTCTTGACTAACTTCTTCTAAATTTTTATCGGCTAATTCTGTTATTTCAGTAAACTCTGCTAAATCCTTTCTTATTTCATCTAAAGTTTTTTTATCTGCATTTTTAGAATATTCTAAAAGTCCACCATCAATTTCTGTCCCTCTGTTATCATATATTGCATAATAATATCCCTCATCATTTGTATGAAAATGAAAGTAATTTCCGTTATTTAATTTATAGTTTTTTTCAATATCTATATTAGATATATCTATGAAATTATTAGTGTTTTCTTTTAATCCTCTATCAAACATCCATTTTTCATTTTCGTAATCTTTTTCTAGCCATTCTTGGTATTTTACTTTTTCATCTTCGCTAAAATATCTATCTAATCTAATAATTTCTTTAAGTCTTTGTTCTACTTTATTCCAATTTATTAGCAACTCAACTCTATCATCTTTATAACCCTTATATAACTTTATTCCTTTACTATCATGTTCTTGTCCAAAATCTGCACCATAATATGCTGAACTCGAACCTCCTATTCCATATTCATATTTTAAGAATGTTATATTTTCCTTTGCTGATAGACTTCTTTTGAATTGCTCATAAATTCTATATTTACCATGTGAAAAGTTGCTTCCCTTAATAAGTGTTTTATCTATCATTTCTTGAGTAAAAGCAAAAGCAGGAGTATTTTCTACTTCTGCTTGCGTTTGAATATTATTTATTTGTGTATCTACACTTGGTAATTCTTTAATTGGTGGTACAAAAACATCTTCAAAAAGATTTAATTGTAAATTAACTCTGTCATTATTATTTCTTCGGCTTGGTTCTTTATTGAATTCATTGCTTGTACCCAACTCATTTGATTCTCTCTTTTCATTTCCTCTGTTATTTGATTCTTCTCTGCTAGACTTGTTATTATTTGTTTCATTCTCTTTTGAGCTGTTTGTTCTATTTCTCCTAAATGTTCTTCCATCTTGCCATCTAACATCAATTCCTCGTATAGTCCTCTTTTGTGTTCTTTTAGAAATTTCTCCCTCATCCTTGAGAATTTTCCCTGTGGCATTTTCTTCATTTTTGGCAATGCTACCTGTGGTATTTGATAATCTCCCATTTGTTTGTATGTTAATTCTATCATAATCATTTCTCCCTTCATTATTTTTTTCTTCATTCTTATGATAATTTATTTTTTCATTATTAACAAATGTACGATTTGTTAATTTATTATTTTTTTCAAAATTAATTACACTTGAATATATTTCTCTTAACTCTTGTTCTGCAATATCACTTGTTGCAGCACCTAATCTTGAAATAACTTTTTTATTATTAAATTGTTTTATTATTTCAAAGTCAGCCAGACTAAAATGTTTCATTGGATCAATGCCACATCTTTTCATTGCTATATATGCTATTGAATTTGCTAATATTCCTCTAAAATATGATTCCAATTCAATATCATCTAACCTCTGTAGCAAACTTCCATCTGTAACCTCTTTTAAATCAACTAAATAATCTTGAAAATTATCTTCTACTAAATTTACTGAACTAGAATAAATTGCTTCAGCTAAAGTATCTTTTATATCTAAATTACCAAAGCTATTTTCTAATGTTTCAATAATTCCATTTTCATAAGAAGGTTTTACTTGCCATAATTTAAAATCTTGTCCTATTCCACTATGAGTATCTGAAATATCAAATACATGTCTTAAAATACTTCTACCATTTTCGATAGATAATAATGCAATTCCTTTTGCTCCTTTATTTACCCATCTTTTTAATTTTTTATTCCAGGTTTCTATATCAGCACAAGCAGTTGCATTTGCTTTTTGGGCATATATCAATACCTGTTCACTAAAAGAATATTTATAATTATTACTAGCAGTATTTAAAAAGTCTATCCAGTTTTCACTACTTTGAGAAATGTATTTTATGGTTTCATTTGCCATTTCATTAACTAATTGATATTTATTCGCCATTGTTTTCCTCCTTTCTTGTTTCTTGATAATTGAAATACCCTATTGTATTATGGTCTTTAATAAATTCTCGCAAAGCAATAATATTTAAAACATCAGGGTCTTTTGTTATATATTTTAAATCCTCTATTTTTAAATTTAAAATATCTTTTTCCGTTGATTTCCCAATATTTATTAATTTGTTATATGTTTCCATTCTTAAATTTCTTTTTCTAGGCATTTTCCACCTCCTATTTTTAAGCAAAATAAAAAGAGCTAGATTTCTCTAACTCCTTGATTCATCTAAACATTTTACCTTATTCTTTACAATTTTGTAGACTTCTTCTAATAATTTGTAAGAAATTTGGTTTTCACTAATAGAAAACATTAAATCATCATATTCTTTTAATTTTGGTGTTGTTTCTATAAATTCTCTATACTCTTTTTCGTCAATCTCATTTGATATGATGTTTAAGTAGCTTTCTACTATTTGTAATAAATTTTCTTGTTGCATTTTCATGTTTTCCTCCTATCTGCAACAAATATATCTAATAATTAAAATCATATCAATTGTGCAAATTTTAAATTTGTACAAAAATAAACTAGATTAAATCCTAGTTTAAAATTTTTGGCGTTAGTATAAACTTTTCTTATGTTTTTTCTACAATATGTACAATTCTTAATTATTATAGAGTATCATGAATTCTAATGAGCTTTAAAAGAAAATAATCCATTGCTTCTGTGTCTTTATTCTCATTAAGCATTGCTGTTCTACTTTCATATACACTATTAATTATAAGTCCTAAATCATGTTTATTTACCTTCATCTTATTTTTTAATTTTATCATTACCTCATCAACCACATCAACATATTTATCTTGTTTTAGTAAATTATTTCTAAAATCTATTAAAGAATAACGCAATATTCTCAATTCTTCATTATTTAATTCTAGTTTTTTCTTTTTTTCAAACATTATAATCTCCCCCTCAAAAATCACTATTTGAGAAGATTATATCATATCATTTAATTATTGTCTTATGTATAAACAGAAAAAGAGAAATTAATTTTATATATTAACCTCTCTTAAATTAAACTATTCTTGTTTATTCTTATTATGATTACGAATAACTATATAAATAATTCCTAATAAAGATAATATAACTGCTCCAGCAAATAATTTGATTTTGCTTTCATCTCCTGTTTTAGGAACTTCTATTTTTTTATTTTCAAAAGTAAATTCTATTGTGCTATCTTTTTCTTCTACTTGTTCATCATCTACAAATATTCCTTTATCATTAATTTCAACTTTTGCTACTCTACTAGATAATTCATAATCTTTTGGTGCTTTTATTTCTTTGATGTAATATGTGCCATATCTTAATTCTTCAAATAAGGCTGTTCCATTTTCTTTATCAGATTTTACTTCTTTAATTAGCTTCGTACATTCTGGATCCTCATAAATACCAAAAATAAATTTATCTTTTATAGTTTCTTTAGTTTCAGAATCCACTTTAACTACTTTTACATTCTTTAGTATTGGCATATCTTTCATTTCAATTTTTTGTATATTTTTTTCTGATGTTACAACAAATTTTATTTCTTCTGTAATTTCGTAGCCATAAGG
>ERZ779932.229-NODE-229-length-26200-cov-1.854886_pt1 | contig 26200 bp, 18 predicted proteins | sample MGYA00511064_ERZ779932 | MGnify/ENA primary metagenome ERZ779932 (study PRJEB29588, sample SAMEA1966821) | human gut metagenome | biome: human gut; feature: human-associated habitat; material: faeces | place: Denmark | collected 2008/2010 ...
TGTCCTGTTGGAGGCGAGGCAGTGGCAGCGAAGATCAGTGAGGTCATGGGCGTGGAAAACGCTGAAAATACAAGGTATGTGGCATTTGTCAAGTGTGCAGGAGACTGCGAGAAGGCGAAGGATGTATACGAGTATGTTGGACCAAGGGACTGTAAGCTGGCACAGAACAATCCAAACAGCGGTCCTAAGGCATGTACATATGGATGTACAGGTTATGGCTCATGTAAGGCAGTATGTGAGTTCGGGGCTATTGACATTATAGATGGAATTGCGGTAATTAATAAGGAGAAGTGTAAGGCATGCGGCAAATGTGTCACAGAGTGCCCGAGACACTTGATAGAGCTGGTTCCTTATGACGCAGAGAGACTTGTCAGATGTAATTCCCACGACAAGGGACTTCAGGTCAAGGCGGCCTGCAGCGCAGGATGTATCGGATGTACACTGTGTGCAAGGAACTGTGAGGCTGGAGCCATCACGATAGACAGAAACCTTGCTCACATAGATCCGGAGAAGTGTACAAATTGTGGTGCATGTAAGGCCAAGTGCCCAGTAAAGATAATATCGTAAGAAGGTCCCTCTGAAGGTGGGAGATATAAGGAGAAAATTATATGAGATGTCCATTTTGCTCAGCAGATGATACAAAGGTTATCGATTCCAGACCAGCGGAGGATGGAAGTGCGATCAGAAGAAGAAGACAGTGTGACGCCTGTGGTAAGAGATTTACCACATATGAGAAGGTGGAGACCATACCTCTCATAGTCATCAAGAAGGACAAGAACAGAGAGACTTATGACCGTTCCAAGATAGAGTCAGGTGTCATAAAGTCATGCCATAAGCGTCCGGTTTCAGCGGAAGCAGTCACAAAGTGCATAGATGACATAGAGAACACCATCTTCAACATGGAAGTGAGAGAGATAGAGAGCACGACCATAGGTGAGATAGTCATGGATAAGATCAAGGATCTTGATCAGGTAGCCTATGTAAGATTTGCATCAGTGTACAGAGAGTTCAAGGATGTGAATACATTTATGGATGAGCTGGGCAAGCTGCTCACCAGCAATTCGGAGAAGCGATGATAGAGACATACAACACGATATTACAGGAGGGGCAGGACGAGATAGTCGAGAAGAAATCACGATTCATCGGCTATGCAGTCCCTGTGTCCTCGGAGGAAGAGGCATATGCCTTTGTCGAGAAGATCAGGAAGCAGCACTATGATGCAAGGCACAACTGCTATGCATTTGCCATAGGCAGCGAGAATACATTGCTAAGATTCTCTGATGACGGAGAACCGCAGGGAACGGCTGGAAAACCCATCCTGGAGGTTATCACGGGGAATGCGGTGGTTAATATATGTATAGTGGTCACAAGGTATTTTGGTGGAACACTGCTCGGAACAGGTGGTCTTGTGAGAGCATACACCGAGGCAGCCAAGCTTGCACTGTCTGATGCGGGTATACATAAGATGCAGCTTATGAAGCTGGTGAAGATAACCACGAACTACAACGATTCGGGTAAGGTACAATATCTTCTCAGCAACAGTGATGCACTGATAGACAGTACGGATTACACTGCAGATGTGTGCTTCAATGTGGCGGTGCCGGCTGACAGCTATGGATGTCTGGTAAAGCAGATCACAGAGTCTACATCTGCGAGAGCATTGATAGAAGACTCAGGAGAAGAGTACAGATGATGATGAATGGCAGAGCTATAGTAAATATCTTATAGCGCCTGAATATCACTCTGAATATAAGTGCAGCAGCAAGGCTGATGACTGACACTGCGGCGATATGCAGCAGGACATTGAGACAGCCATTGGTGCCGGAATATATGATCAAGGATATAAAGCTGATAATGGCAGCGGGAATATTTTTTACACAGAATCCGGCTTTTTTTCTGGAGGAGAGGATAGAGTAAGCCCCACAGTCCAGATCCCGGAGATAGTTCTGAAGTCCCAGGAGAGAACATACGAACAAAGTTATGTAAACCAATATTCCCACAGGAAAATTGTTTGGCGCAATATCTGTCGATGCCGTGTATTTTCCGGTGAGTCCGCTCTCGATGGTGAAAATGTCCTCATTTTCGATATATCCCTTAAATCTATCACTGATGTATTCTGACATCTGGGTCTCGTCGTATGGGACATTTGCCAGATAACGATCCTGGAGCATACATACAGACATGTCTGCCGCATATGCATACAGGAGGGCGGCATACACGGATTCTTCGGACACAGACTGGAATGAGCTTCCATCGGTTGTATACACGGTTATGTGGCGCTTCCCGTCAGAGTGGATCATTGATTCACTGAAACCATCAGGAACCATGTACGCGGAGTCGATCCTGCCGGATGCTACATCATCATTCATGTCTTTCAGGGATTCATAGTGCCTGAAGGTAAATCCCGTGGATGTCGATGTGAGATACGACAGGAAAGCATCCGTGTGTTCGTCAGAACTTTCAATATACACGCCGGACACGATCTCGGTGCTTTGCTTTCTGGCTGGCAGAAAGCTCACAGCGATCAGCACAGCGGGGATGACCAGCAGAACGACGATCATGGCGGGACGGCACAGTATTCTCTTTATAAGTAAGTTTATCTGTCTTATATGGTTCATAGATGTATCTCCGTAAATTTATGATAAATATATGCACAGTGTCTGCACAAGCTTATTGAGCAGCGATCCATGGCATATATCCTTTGCAAAGTTTGGAAGCATGGCTTCCGGTATGAATAAGCCGCTCACATAGGCCAGTATGACAGTGACCACAGTGAGAAGTAGTGTGCAGCCGTGTATCCCTGCGGGAAGCAGACTTATGAGCAGTGTATATACCGCGACACATGTAGCTATGACGATTCCGAACAGTATCCCGCTCATGTGGATATTTACATGCAGTTCATCGATAAACAGTGATGCCAGGGCGAGAGCCATGTATACAGTTATATAAAGGATATACAGCCATATGAACATGGATATGAAATTGCTGACATTGCGTCTGACTTTGCCAATTCCCTGTGACCTGAGCTTTGTTATGTAAGAGGCTGGGAGGTCGAGCAGGAATGGGAAGAAAACAACGCTGCACAGCATCATCATGAGAAGAACCGCCGCACTTGTGTAGAAGTCGGAGGTATTTGCTGCTCTGGTTGCATTTATTTTGTCGACGGTGAAGTTGGCAGTCCTGTCAAGAACCTTAGTCATGAACATGGCATTTACATCGTTGCTGAGCGTGTCCTGAATATCCTCGGGAAGCTCCATGTTCCTTCCTATCGCCTGAACCGAATATATGGCCGCCTGGGATATGCCAAGCATGGAGGATGTGGAGCGGAAGAGGTCATTCAGCACAAATGTATCGATGGACCGGTTGTCAGAATAGTATACCTCGACAGGTGTGTTCGTTCCGTCCATGATGTCGCTTATGATATTGTCAGGGACGTAGATCACAGCGAACAGGTCTCCGTCAGAGAGCCTTGAAAGGGCTGTATCCTTGTCTGAAAATTCTATGAATACACATGATGAGCGGTAGCTGTCCATATCAGATATCGTGTTGTATGCCATCTGTGCGGTTTTTGAATCTGCACTCATCACGATTCCGATTGAAAGTGGTTCGGAGCGGTCATCAGAGTAGATAAAAGAGTTCGCGTTTAACGCAAGACACAGGAAAACCGTCATCATGACAAATGCTGCGACTACCATGTATATTCCATAATGAGCTATTCTTTTCAAATCAGTTCGTATAAGTCGGTAAAACATAAAACTCCTTTAGATAAAGCTATGATCTGATCAGATTGATGTAGGTTTCAGGTGAGGTGTATCCGGGTGAGATATTTCTGTCTATGGCCAGTTGGATGTGTCCATTTTTCAGTGTGTATATCTTGTTACATATATCCAGCGCAGATGTCTCATGTGTGGCGATGATGACACTTCCTCCATGTGATATGTAATTCTGGAGATAGCTCAGTATCCCGTTCTTGCATAGAAGATCAAGCGAGGCCAGAGGTTCATCGAGAAGAAGCAGATCCGGGTCAGACATCATCGTGATGGCAAGGCTTAGCCTCTTCTTCATTCCACCGGAGAGCTTTGAGACACGTTTGTCCAGAAATGAATCCACACCGAGAGACTGACATATGCTCATATTGTGGGAGTTCATGACTGTTTTCCTGCTTCCGGGGTGCCACAGTCTGATGTTGTCAATGGCTGTGAGTTCCGGTATGAGTGGATTGTCCTGTGGGAGCAGAGCAGCATTTGCCTGACAGTCGAAACCGAAGCACCCTGAGTCTGGCGTTATGTTTCTGGATAGTATTCCCAGCAGGGTGGATTTACCTGATCCGTTGATTCCCAGAAGGGCGATGCATTCACCCGGGGATACGGACAGTGACACATCTGTCAGAACTTTATTTTTGCCGTAGCTTTTGCTCACTGAAGAGACAGAAAACATCTAGTATTCCTCCTCTATTACCTGAAAATCAAGGTAGTCAAAATCTATATCCTCCACAAAGTTATCCGCTGTGAATCTGGTTCTGGCGTGGTGGATAAACTCATCCTTATTCTTCTTAAGCCACACCGGCTTTGCCAGGTCAAACTCGTAGCACATATCCTCAAGGGCCTTGTATACCTTGTGGGTACGCGTCATCTCGTAGTCGGATATGCATATCACGGTATCCTTCATGAGGTGGTTATCTTTTATAAGTTTTCCCCATACTCTAAACATATATTATCCTCCATAAGGGTTATTTGAGATCGTACCTGACTAGTATATAACATTTGTGCACAGAATTAAAACAATAAAGACACAAATATGACACATTTACTGCGTATAGTAACAACTGTAAGAAAGAGAAAGGTACCGATTACAGGAATTAAGATAATAAAGATGCGAAAGGATGATAGAGATGGAACAGGAAAACAAGAACCAGATGAATGGAAATAGTGGTCAGGCACCACAGCAGGATGGTCTGTATCATTACAGCTATATGAACAATAGAGGAGATTCAAGATTTGACAGACCTTCAACAAATGCTTCACAGCAGACACAGAATGTTCAGGGCGCACAGTCAGCGCAGAACAATCAGACAGCCGGTGTACAAGGCTCGGCACAGAACGCTCAGACTGCCGGCGCACAGAGTTCATCGCAGAATGCTCAAACAGCCGGTACACAGAACGCTTCATATTCAGGTTTTCAGAGAAATGTAAATGGCATGGAAGCATGGTATGACAGCCAGAGAATGAATCAGGGTTATCAGAATCAGGCAGGCAATCCAATGAACAATATGGGAACAGGAAAGCCTTCAGATAACAATATGAGACAGAAGAAGGCAAAAGATAAGAAGCCAAAGAACAGGAAGAGCGGATTTGGCAAGAAGGCAGCAGGTGTGGTTGCAGCGGCTGTTGTATTCGGACTTGTGGCAGGCGTTGTATTCCAGGGGGTCAGATATGGATCGGATAAGCTTCTCGGCAAAGATTCGCAGACCACAACAGAGCAGAGTGCTGAGGGTTCAACAGAGAACAATGCACCACAGCTCAAGCAGGCATCATCAGACACGACAAGTACAGTGTACGATGTGTCAACGGTTGCCAAGAAGGTTATGCCTTCCATCGTATCGATCACAGGAACATACGTAACAACATATGATTACTGGTTCAATTCATATCAGCAGGAGTCAACAGGAGCCGGTTCAGGTATCATCATCGGCAAGGATGACCAGTACCTGTATCTTGCAACTAATTATCATGTGGTACAGAATGCTAAGTCACTGTCAGTTACATTTGTCGATGACAAGAGTGCAGATGCGGTGGTAAAGGGATACGTTGAGAACAATGATATAGCAGTTGTCACAGTTAAGCTTTCGGACATATCGGATGACACTTTGAATGAGATAAAGGAGATTCAGGTAGGTTCATCGGATGATCTTGCAGTTGGTGATCCGTGCGTGGCAATCGGAAATGCACTTGGATATGGACAGTCAGTTACAGTTGGATATATAAGCGCACTTAACAGAGAGATAAGTGCTTCAGATGAGACAGTAAAGGTACTTCAGACAGATGCAGCCATCAACCCTGGTAACAGTGGTGGTGCCCTTGTCAACATGCAGGGCGAGCTGATCGGTATCAACACAGCCAAGTATTCAGATACAAGCGTTGAGGGTATGGGCTATGCACTTCCTATATCAGATGTACAGGATATAATCAATGACCTGATAGCAGGCAAGAATGTGTCAAATGATGGAACAACATCAGGACAGGCTTACCTCGGTATATCTGCCCAGACCATCACAAGCCAGTACGCACAGCTCCTGAACATGCCTGAGGGTGTATATATCTCATCAGTTGAGCAGGGTTCAGCAGCAGAGGAGTGTGGACTCCAGGAGATATCATTTGCAGCCTTGACGGTGAGGACATAGCAGATATGGAGACATTCCACGACAAGATCGTGGCCTGCAATCCTGGCGATAAGGTATCTATCGTATACTACAGAAACAACAATGGTAACTACGAGAAGCAGACTGCTACAGCTACGCTGAAGGAGAAGCAGTGATAAGTCAGATAATTCAGTGGTGATTTAGCACGGAGCTAACAGAACTGAAAGCCTATATATTGATATAACGGCACCTGTAAGTGAAATTACAGGTGCCGTTTTGTATGTAAGATATGTGGCTGTCAAAATTGTAATCTGCCTGCATTGTATCGGAAGTCCTCGTATTCATCCGGTATGCGGTCAAGTTCGGCGGTAAATGCCTGTGGATTGTAAATTTGCTTGCAAATATACTTTAAATGGTGCATTATAAAGAGTACGCTTAAGTATAGCGTAAGATTTGGAAAAATGAAAAAGAAAGGTTTACATAACAATGTACAAAATACTTTGTAAGGATGGAAGGGCAAAGAGAGCTGAATTTCAGACTGTTCACGGAACAGTGCAGACACCTCTGTTCATGAATGTTGGAACGGCAGCAGCCATAAAGGGAGCTGTGGCAACAACGGATCTCAAGGACATAGGATGTCAGATCGAGCTGTCAAATACATATCATCTCCATGTGAGACCTGGGGATAAGATAGTCAAGCAGATGGGCGGTTTACATAAGTTTATGTACTGGGACAGACCGATACTCACTGATTCAGGCGGATTCCAGGTATTCTCCCTGGCGGGACTCAGGAAGATCAAGGAGGAGGGCGTAACCTTCAATTCCCATGTCGATGGACGCAAGATATTCATGGGACCTGAGGAGAGCATGCAGATACAGTCGAATCTGGCATCTACAATAGCCATGGCATTTGACGAGTGTGCCCCTGCACTGGCTGACAGACAGTACGTGGAGAATTCTGTTGCGAGAACAGCCAGATGGCTTGTCAGATGTAAGAATGAGATGGAGAGACTTAACAGTCTGCCGGATACGATCAACAAGAATCAGCTATTGTTTGGAATCAATCAGGGTGCCATATACGAGGATATCAGAATAGATCACGCCAAGAGAATCAGCGAGCTTGATCTTCCGGGATATGCCATAGGAGGACTTGCAGTAGGAGAGACAGCAGAGCAGATGTACCACATACTCGATGTGACCGTTCCGTATCTGCCTGAGGACAGACCGACATACCTCATGGGTGTTGGAACTCCTGCAAATATACTTGAGGCGGTCGACAGAGGTGTTGATTTCTTCGATTGCGTATATCCATCCAGAAATGGACGACACGCCCATGTGTACACGAAGCATGGCAAGATGAATCTCAAGAATGCGAGATTTGAGACAGACGACAGACCTATAGAGGAGGGCTGCGGATGCCCTGCATGCCAGCACTATAGCAGAGCGTACATCAGACACCTGCTCAAGGCAAATGAAATGCTCGGTATGAGATTTTGCGTCTTGCATAATTTGTATTTTTATAATAATATGATGAAAGACATCAGAGAGGCTATTGAAGAAGGAAGATATCAGTCATATAAGAAATCGATGCTTGAGAGCCTTGCTGGTGGAGAAGAGTAATCAAAAAGGAGATTAGAGAATGAATTCACTTTCAACAATTTTATCATCGTCAACAGGAACACAGGCCAGTGGCGGTTCATCAGTTATGTTTATTGTTGTATATATTGCCATATTTGCTGCAATCATTTACTTCATGATGATCAGACCACAGAAGAAGCAGAAGGCCAAGACAGACCAGATGCTTTCACAGATGGAGCCTGGTGATAATATCATGACAACCAGTGGTTTCTACGGAACCATCCTTGATGTGGTTGATGATTCAACTATCATCGTAGAGTTTGGTAACAACAAGAACTGTCGTATACCGATGCACAAGAGCGCTGTTGCAGAGCTTGAGAAGCAGGGATCATCAACAGTCACAGATGATGATAAGGATAAGAAGTCAAAGATATAATAAAGGTATCATCAGAGTAAATAAAAAAGCGGTCATTATACAGTGACCGCTTTTTTTATATCCTGAAATACAGCTTCCGTGATCCGAAGGCCGCCCCTTCCGGTTTGGCTGCACCGTGGAAGTCGGAACCTCCTGATATGAGGAGCCCGTGTTTTCTGGCGATCTCCCTAAGCCTTCCGGATTCATAGGCATTGTTGGAGGAGTGGTAGACCTCAAGCCCTGAAAGGCCATATGGCTTCAGTTCTTCAAGCATGTCCTCTATCTGTTTATATCCAAATCCGTATATGAGGGGATGGGCGATGAAGGCAGCCTTGCCGTAGGTTCTTATGAGTCTTATGGCATCGGCGGCCGGTATGTCTGGTGTTGGAATGTAATATTTGCATTTCTTGCCCAGATACTTTTTGAACGCCTGGTTCATGTCCCTGCATACGCCTTCGGCTATGAGAATTCTGGCAAAATGAGCTCTTGTGACGACAGTATCAGGATTGCCATGCTGCAGCTTCTCCATGGTCATGTCTATTCCGTCGGCGCGGAATCTCTCACACATCTGCTCGTTTCGGTCGTATCTGGCCTGTTTGATGGCGGCAAGACGGGAGATGAGCTCAGGGTTCTTGTAGTCCATATAGAAGCCCAGAATGTGGATCTCCACACCGTTGTAGATGGCGGACATCTCTATGCCGGGAACTACCTCGATATGATGGTCACTGCTGTCAGAAAAGCCAGAGCAGTTGGTGGAATCACTGTTCTGGATCGGAGGAAGAGTGCTGTTCCAGTTATCTGCATATGTGATTGCATCTGCTACGCCATCCACTGTGTCGTGGTCGGTTATGGCGATCGCTGCAAGATTCCTGTCAATGGCAAGCTGGCACACCTCTGATGGGGTGCAGGAGCCGTCGGAAGCGGTGGTGTGAAGGTGCATATCTATAAATCTCATGTTGAAAACCTCCGTTTTTATTTTTATATCATGTATCTGAGCAGCGCCTGGAGCGGCGCATGTCTGGGTTGAATGTGCTCTGACAGAAGTATTGTATATCAGATAAATACATATGTTCAAGTGAATATGGTTACGATCAAATGATATAAGCGGACATATGAACCCTGACAACTGTGCCTTGTTAAAAACTTTCTCAATAAGGTGCGCTGTACTTGATAAAGTACACGCAAATGCGACAAAAATTTTCAATAAGCTATGGACTTCATAACTGTTTTGTGAGAAAATACCACTGATGGTTTGAATTAGAGAATTCGGAACCGCTTTTAAGAATTCATATTTTGAAAGGAGTTTCACAATGATTTACACTAAGGAAGTTGAAAACATGTGCCCTGTAGCAAAGGGTGCAAAGCATGAGCCAGCTCCTATCCCAGAAGAAGGAAAGTGGGTTTACTCAAAGGAAATCAAAGACATCTCTGGTTTTACACATGGTGTAGGCTGGTGTGCACCACAGCAGGGTGCCTGCAAGCTTTCACTTAACGTAAAAGAGGGTGTTATCGAGGAGGCTCTTGTCGAGACTATTGGATGTTCAGGTATGACACATTCAGCAGCTATGGCAGCTGAGATTCTTCAGGGTAAGACAATCCTTGAGGCTCTCAACACTGACCTTGTGTGCGATGCTATCAATACAGCAATGAGAGAGTTATTCCTTCAGATCGTATACGGACGTACACAGAGTGCATTCTCAGATGACGGACTTGCAGTTGGTGCCGGACTTGAGGATCTTGGAAAGGGTCTTCGTTCACAGGTTGGTACAATGTATGCAACAAAGGCTAAGGGTGTTCGTTACCTTGAGATGGCAGAGGGCTATGTAACAGGAATAGCACTTGATGCAGATGACGAAGTTATCGGATATCAGTTCGTTTCTCTTGGAAAGATGACTGACTTTATCAAGAAGGGTGATGACCCTAACACAGCTTGGGAGAAGGCTTCAGGTTCATACGGACGTGTTAAGCCAGAGCAGGGCGCTGTTAAGATCATCGATCCACGTAAAGAGTAGTCGGAAATAGAGGAAAGGAGAACGAGACAATGGCATTATTTGAATCATATGAAAGAAGAATAGACCAGATAAACGCTGTACTTAACAGCTATGGAATCAGCTCAATCGAAGAAGCTGAGAAGATCACAAAGGACGCTGGACTTGACGTTTACAATCAGGTAAAGGGTATTCAGCCAATTTGTTTTGAGAATGCTTGCTGGGCATATACAGTAGGTGCAGCAATCGCAATCAAGAAGGGATGCAGAAAGGCAGCAGACGCAGCAGCAGCTATCGGCGAGGGTCTTCAGGCATTCTGTATACCAGGTTCTGTTGCAGATCATCGTAAGGTTGGTCTTGGACATGGTAACCTTGGTAAGATGTTACTTGAGGAGGAGACAGAGTGCTTCTGTTTCTTAGCAGGTCATGAGTCATTTGCAGCAGCTGAGGGTGCTATCGGTATCGCTGAGAAGGCTAACAAGGTTCGTAAAAAACCTCTTAGAGTTATCCTTAACGGTCTTGGTAAGGATGCAGCTCAGATCATCTCAAGAATCAATGGATTTACATATGTTGAGACAAAGTATGACTACAAGAAGGCTGAGCTCAATGTAGTATACGAGAAGGCATATTCAGATGGTATCCGTGCAACAGTTAAGTGCTACGGCGCTGACGATGTTCAGGAAGGTGTTGCTATCATGCACAAGGAGAACGTTGGTGTATCTATCACAGGTAACTCAACAAACCCTACACGTTTCCAGCATCCAGTTGCAGGTACATACAAGAAGGAGTGTATCGAGCAGGGTAAGAAGTACTTCTCAGTAGCATCAGGCGGTGGTACAGGACGTACACTTCACCCAGATAACATGGCAGCAGGTCCTGCTTCATACGGTATGACAGATACTCTCGGACGTATGCACAGTGATGCACAGTTCGCTGGTTCATCATCAGTTCCTGCACACGTAGAGATGATGGGACTTATCGGAATGGGTAACAACCCTATGGTTGGTGCTACAGTTGCAGTTGCTGTTTCTGTAGAGGAAGCTGCTAACGCTGGTAAGTTCTAAATAAAAACCTAGTATTTAAACGGTTTAGAGGGCTTTTAGAGAGATCTAAAGGCTCTCTATTTTTTTGATTTTTAAATTCTTTGAAGGTTGAAATCAATTTTGATGAATACAAATTTGGCATGCTTGTATATTATGATGATGACAGCCATACATATGAAATATTGCTTTGATATTCAGCATTAGTTGGAAAACGGGAGTTGCTAAGGAATTTTACAGCAACTCTTTTGTTTTATTTTGTCAAGACTTGTTTTATATTTATTCGGTATTATAATTGCCTTACATATCAAATGGAAGGGGTGATTAAAATGGATAGAACTATAGTAGTAGAATATTTTGATGGCGAGAAGAAAGTAAAAAAAGTTATAATTTTAAAATAATCTCGCGAAAAATTGCCTTATACGCGCATTTGTGAAAATCTATTGACTTATGGTTGATTTAGGGCTAAAGTGTGGCTACCAATCGGAAGAAAAAACAGTAGGCAGCAATATAGATTGACACATAAAATATTTGACAGCACATTTAAAAAGATACTTACGCACTCCTGAGAATATAGCGTCGTTGAAAAGCCTCATAAAAACAGATATAATGGGTAGCATAGATAAGAACATTGAACTTGGAAATATAACACTTGAGGATGGGCACAGCTTTATGGCAACTCGGAAAGAGGTTGAATTAATATCCCGATTTCAGAGAAAAGGCCTATATCAATGAATTCTGAGAATTATATATAAGACATTTGAAATAAACAAGGAAGGCATGAGATGGGCATTTATTTTAATCCAAGTAATGACAGTTTTACAAAGGACAAGAATAGTGAATTGTATCTTGATAAGACAGGTCTGCTTGAATATCTGAACAGAGTTATATGTACAAATGCTAATTGTATCAGTGTCAGTCATGCCAGACGATTTGGTAAGTCCCATGTGGCATTTGATCTTGCACTTCAGAATTTTATTTTTGACAAACGTCAAAAATATTGTATAATATACTTAACAAGACAGCCGAGCGATAGATACGTCCTATCCGTCCGGCAAAAACCATTTTAAGATGAAACACCTCATAGCTTAGTCGGCTGAGGTGTTTTTCTTATTTTCTATGATTCAGAATTGTCACAATAAGTATCGCAACGGTTAATATAACCATGAATTCCTCATATGTACTCATAAGGCACCACTCCCTTCCAAGACTCGAACGGATATGGTGTAACACCCCTCGGCTGCCCGGTTAAATACATTATTCTATTTTCATACAGAAGTAATTTTGATATATATACATTTTGGAGATTCCTATATAACGTAAAACACCTCGCATTAACGCGAGGTTGGATTTAAAAAGAGATTTAAGAACACAATAATATTTTATAACCACATACCACCTTCCGGAATACATTAAACTATATCATGGACAAGGAGGTGAATACGCATGGACAGATTTGCGGTTTGTCTAGTGATGGTGGCTGTTCTTTGTACTTTGATATCTATAATAACGGAATTTACGAAAGAGGTAGGAGTGCTGAAGAAGATCCCTACCTCTTTTCAGGTTCTGATCACCAGTGTCATTGTGTGTGAGGTGGGACTTTTTGTTGGACTATCATTTTATCACATAGCATTTGTGTGGTATTATCCTGTGGCTGCGTTTTTCGGGGCATTTGTCATTGCGATTTTATGTACCCGGGGATGGGACTACCTGATATCGATATTCAAGCGGTTTTACAATGGCGGAGATAAGGAAAAGTGGCATGAATAAAGGCGTCATGACAGTGGCACATGTAATACGAGACAGATAAGTATAAGTTCGGAATAATGATCCTAAGATTGTCTCCTGATTCAATGTCTGGAATATTATATACAGACAAAGAAATTCAGGAGACAATTTTATGGCTTCTAATAAGGTTCCATTAAAGGGCTACATGGATGGTATAGATATATCAGCGTGGCAGGATACTATAGATATAACCAAGGTGCCTTGTGACTTTGTGATAGTGAAAACTACGGAGGGCACGGACTACAAGAACAGGTATTTTGCAAAGCACTGTGACCAGGCGATGAAAGCGGGAAAACTCCTGGGGGCATTCCATTATGCAAATGGTGGCGATCCCCACAGTGAGGCTGAGTATTTCCTTGCATACAGTAAGAAATATGTGGGCAAAGCCATACTCGTGCTTGACTGGGAGGGGCAGAACAACCCACAGTTTGGCAGAAGTGACAGGGCATGGTGCAAGGAGTGGTGTGATTATGTGTACAGAAAAACCAGGGTAAAACCGCTGATATATATTCAGAAGAGTGCCATGGAAAATGTCAAAAATCTTGGCTACAGGCTGTGGGTCGCTCAGTATCCTGATTATGAGCAGACTGGATATCAGGAGCATCCGTGGAATGAGGGGCAGTATGATTGTTCTATCAGGCAATACACTTCTGTAGGCCGGCTTCCGGGGTATGAAGGAAATCTTGACCTGAACAAGTCTTATATAGACAAAGCGACATGGAGAAAATGTGCTGCGATAAAGACTGGCAGTGATAAGGGAAAAACGAAAGGGAAAGGCTCTGACAGCAATAGCGGGAAAAGTAATTATAAGAATAGAAAAAAGAAAAGCATAGATGTGATCGCGAAGGAAGTCATAGCGGGCAGATGGGGGAACGGCGAGGATCGAAAAAAGAGATTAAAAACGGCGGGATATGATTACGATAAAGTTCAGGAGAAGGTGAACGCTATAGTGAAATTCTCACAGAAGAAATCGATAGATGTGATAGCCAGAGAGGTCATAGCCGGCGACTGGGGAAATGGCGATGACAGAAAGAACAGGCTGAAGAAGGCAGGGTATGATCATGTCAAGGTGCAGAATAAGGTAAATGAGATGCTTGGCAGATAGCTGCAGGTAAATGACATAAGAAAAATGGCAGGAGAACGAAGTATAAAATTAGTTCCGGCAAAAATGAAATTTATATGAAGTATCATCCACACCTGTTGACGAAGCGCAATATATACTATAGGATAGTGGAAAACAAAAGCCCCCGTCAGGGATACATGAAAGGGAAAGGTGATATATATGCCATATTATGGATTTTATTTTGACCCAACATATCTGTTGGTTCTCATAGGCGTGGTGCTCTGCATGATAGCATCGGCAAGAGTCAAGACCACATACAAGAAGTATGAGAAGGTGGGATCGCGGTCAGGCTACACAGCGGACCAGGTCGCATACATGATACTCAGGAATGCGGGGATAACGGATGTGTCAATACATCACATCTCAGGAGATCTGACTGATAATTACAATCCTAAGGAGCATACGCTCAATCTGTCGGACAGCGTGTATGGTTCCAGATCCATCGCAGCGATAGGCGTGGCAGCCCATGAGTGCGGACATGCCATACAGCATGCAAATGCATATGCACCGCTCACCATCAGGTCAGCCATCATTCCAGCGGCAAATATAGGCTCAGCCATATCATGGCCGCTCATACTTATAGGACTTCTCATTCCGAGGGTTGATTACCTTATAACACTCGGAATCATACTGTTCTCACTGGTTGTTGTCCTACAGTTTGTGACACTTCCGGTGGAGTTCAATGCATCGAGAAGAGCAATGGCGATACTGGAGGGCAGCGGATATCTCTATCCGGATGAACTCAAGGGTGCAAGAAGTGTACTCACAGCGGCAGCTATGACATATGTGGCAGCCATGGTATCAGCATCACTTCAGTTGCTCAGACTTGTATTATTGTTTGGCAACAGGAGAAGATAGCGGAATTATAACAGAAAATATAAAAATGCATAAAAAAGTCTTGTGAATTTGTTGATAGTATTTGCAACTTTGCTATGGTAAAATGGTTAAAGTGGCAAAAATCTACATATTTGCAAGACTTTTTCTGTTATTGTGCACAATTATAACAGGAAAGTCTGCATAACAATTAATTAAGGGAGGGTAATTGATGAGGAAGAGAAGGCTACGAGGAGGTATAACGGCCTTGTCGGTGCTTGCTGCTATTGGCATGGCATCGGGAATAACGGCATTTGCGGCGGATGACACACAGTCTGAAGCTGTGGATACGGGAAAGGGACTGGAGTATGTATATGAGTCGTCAGGCTCTACACCATCAGGTGTCACGCTCAACGGCAATTCGGTAATCATAAAGCAGTCGCCGAATTCCACTGACAGCGAGCAGTTATTCAATATTTACAATGACAAAGACAGGGATGGAATCCTTGATGAGGGCGAGGAAGCTTTCACATTGGATGGAAGCACGGACATACAATATGGCAATATATATGGAATCTATCATGGTAAGGGCAGTTCGCCGATCTCCATAACCATAGACGGTGCTGAACTGCCTGCTGTATATGGAGCATTTGAGAGCACTGTTGAGACTCCGGAGAACATGACTGCGGTAACTATCAGTGTGAAGGGCGACGCGGCAGTTGAAAGTCTGTATGGACTTTTCAGGACATATTGTACAGGTGGCGTACTGATAGACACGGAAGAGTCCGTGACAATAAAGTCGCTCTATGGTCTAAGATCTTCGACCATGGATGGAGACATCACGGAGAATATCAATTACAACTGTGATGGCAACACATTTGTCACACTGGCTACAGATGGATATTACACAGGAAAGGCTTATACGATAAATGGCGATGCAGTGTTCAATATGAACGGTGCCGGCATCAGTTCCGTGTATATTGTGCAGAACGGAGCTGTGCTCAGCAAGACACTGACGGCCAAGGTGACTGACTCCAAGGTAGACAATCTGTGCGGAGTTTCCCAGAGCGCAAAGGTTGATGGTGACGTGAGCCTTACATTTGACGGAATATCAGCCGTAAAGGATGGAAGCAGTGCCAGTGTATATGGTGCGTCAAGTGCGGCTATCCTTGGAAATCTGGACCTTAAGCTGAAAAGCCAGTCTGGATCAGAGATGTCTGTGTATGGCACCAATAATACAAATATAAAGGGAAATGTAAATGTCAGCGTTGATGGCTCAGGAGCAAAGTTCAACACCATATATGGAATGTATGGCGGTATGCTGGGCGGAAGGGCTGATATAGATATAAAGAACTGCGCTGCCGGTTACACAACATGTGGCATGAATTCGGTTTCGTTCAGTCAGACTCAGCCGGAGGAAGAAGGAACATATACGTATACTGTGAACATGGAGAATATCACTGGTGCCAGCGGCAGGGTATATGGAATTTCAAATTGTTCCGGTATCACTTCTGCCAGCGTTGTAATGAAGGCTGTGGCAACAACAGATACATTAAATGGCATGTATCTGAGCACAGGTGTAAAAGGTGATATAAAGGCAGAACTTTACAACTGTAATGCAGCCTATGTAAATGCTCTGGAGCTGTCAAATGTGACGGTAAATGGTTCTGTAGATGCCATAGTTTCGGGCTGCAGCATTACGAGATCTCTGAATGTAGAGCAGGGCGGAAGCATCAGTAAGGATCTTAACATAAGCGTCAGCAACGTTATCAGCAGTTCAGCACGGTTTGTATATGGCGGTAGCTGTCTGGGAAATATGACGGTCAATGTGGATGGCATGAATGATGAATCCATAGTAGACGAAAATGGTGATCCGCTTGTGAACTCGTATGAATACGCGGGCAGCGACATGTTTACCATGATGGGCAACTTTGCACTGGCAGGGGAACTCAAGGCGGATATAGCAAAGATACATTTTGCAAAATGTGGACTCGCCGGAGGTGATTACAGTTGCGGAAATATCGGAACAAAGGTTGACATAACGTTGTCAGACAGCAGTATAAATGGACTGGCGGGAAATAATATTTTCTATCTGTCAAATGAGAGCTATTCCGGTTCAACCGAGAATACAGTTCCTGTTGATATAAAGATCAACAACACAGATTTTACAAATGCAGACGGAATAAGCTTCCAGATGTATATAGGTAATAACAAGGATGCAAAAGTTACATTTGATGACAAGTGCAGTATGCCGGAGAAGTATTATATGGCTCCAAGCATGAATACCACCGGCTCATCTGTCATAACCTATGGACAGAATATATATTATGGCGGACAGAATCTTGTGATAGACAAGGATGTAACTGCTGACAATATTTACTTTGGTAACTTCACAGAGAACGGAAGCCAGGGCAATGCCGTGATCGTTATCAACAAGGGGGTAACGTTAACTGCAAAAGAGGGTATATATGCAGCAGGCGGTTCAAATATACTCCACAGTGGAATCCTCAAGGGAACATTTAAGGCGACTGATGGGTATCTGCCAAATATATTCTCAAAGGGGGGCGTAATAGAGGACTCGGCTGTAGGGAATGTTGCAAATGTAAATTATTCATTAGATGTTGTGTCCAACGAGAAGGCCGCAACGTACACCATGACAGGCAAGACGTCACAGTATATTGATCCTGATGGTACATATGTCAAGGGCGGCGCAGATGTCAAGATAACACCGACAGTGAACAAGGGATATATACTTGACAAGGTGACCTTCAGAGGTCAGAGCGACACAGCGGAAAATTCAGCGGTTGAAGCAAATGGCGTGTACACGTTCAGCATGCCGAACGAGCCTTGTACAGTGACGATCGCAACGACAGGAAAGCAGATCGTGGTATCCAAGACAACTGTTGATCCATCGGCACTGCTTGGAAAAGAATACACAGCAGCTTCACCTCTCTATGACATGGCAGATCTTGTCATATCAAACGACGCAAGAGAGGGCGAGGTTACATACGAGATCGACGAGACAAATGGTCTTCCTGAGGGACTCACATTGACCGATGGCAAGATCGTCGGAACGGCAAGAAAGCTTTATGAAGACGGAAAAAATGTCATAGTCCATGTGACAGGAAGAAACGGTTCAAAGGCACAGCTCTCATTGAACGTGATTGTCTCAAATGAGGAGAAGAAACAGGACAACCAGGATGGCCGAATCGTAGTTGATGAGGATGAGAAGACTATATGTCTCAACGGAACATCGGTGGTCATCCAGGCAAAGGACGACACAGATACAGAGATATACGTGGACGACAATCAGGATGGACAGGCAGATGGCAAGACACCTCTGTACACCGGAGATCTGTCGGAGTACACGATAACAGGTGTCGAGGACAACGCCATAAGACGAAGCATCAGGATCACCATGACGGGGGGAAATGTAAAAGCAATATACGGTGCAAAGGATTCAGAGCTTTCATATGAAGGCGGCGATGCGGTGAGTATAAATATCCGTGGTGGTAAGGCAGCAACTATGTATGTTCTGTCGAATTCAACCGTGGATGGAACCATCGCATATGAGATCGCAAAGAACACTGTAGATAAGGGTGGATTTGCAGCGGATACAACATCAAAATATACCGGTGCATTCATGAGAAACAGCAAGGATATCGTAACTATCAGAGGAACCTATGTTGTGAATAAGAAGCTCACGGCAACGGCTCTGATAATCTATGACAGTGCGGCAGTTGATGTAAATGCTCCGGTTGAGGTAACGGATTATGTGTCACTGAACGAGAGATCATCCGCAGTATTTAACGATACGCTGACCGCTGACCGGCTTGGTTATTCAAAGTATGCCAAGGCAGTTGTGAATGGAGATACGAAGCTTGCGGCTCTCAATATGACACAGTATGACACGACACTCACAATAGGCGAGGATGCGCTGTTTGATGTGGGCAAGGTCAACATGACATCAGGCTGGGCAAGAGTATATCAAAAGGGTACGCTCAAGTGTCCTTCAGACCAGTTCAGCAACACAGGTGTGTGGATGGCAGCAGGAAAATTTGCAGATGATATAGATGCCAGCGGCTGGACAGGAGTGTATTACAGCTATGAAGGCGCCACAACATACATGGACAACACATCAGCAAAATTGGCTGCACAGTCATATGTAGTTGAATATGAGAATGTCAAATATGTTGCCTGCAAACAGGCGATCACAGTTAGCTATACCGATGTGCCGGGTTACACAGCCTATGTGTCGGCAAATGGCGGCGAGCCGGTACAGGGAAGCAACGGAAGTGCAAAGGTGACAGGACCGGATTCATCTATGTCTATTGTAGTGGATTATGTGGCAGACCAGATAGACATCAGTAAGGAATACGCAGATCCGACTCTGGCGGCGGAGACCAAGTACACAGCGGCTTCACCAGCGTACGATCTCACGATCCTCAAGGTTACAGGAGATACCACAAAGGATTATGGAACTGACATGCAGTACAGACTGAAGAGCGGTTCGACACTTCCATCAGGACTTGTGCTTGAGTCGGGTAAGATAATAGGAACAGCCAAGAATGCAGGTGAAAGCACAGTAACATTTGTCATAACAGGACGAAATGGAGCATCGGTTGATTTCCCAGTGGTATTCAAGGTACTGCCGGCAGGCACGGAGATACCTGATATCAACAAGCTTGGTGTATCTGTGAACACAGAGGATAAGACCATTGATCTCGGTGGAAATTCGGCAGTGATAATAGTTGATCCATCGGACAGCAGCAAGAGCTCAGTATATCTGGATGCTGATCACAACGGAGTGGCAGACGACAACAGACCACTCAGAATAGACGGAGAGGTTACATATGATCTGTCAGGCTACAGCATATCAGGCTATACGGACACAGCAAATAAATACACTGGTGACATATCGGTGACACTCAGAAGCGGAAATGTCGGCAATATATGTGCTGCGGGTTCAACTGACAGCAAGGCAGACCGAGTGACGATAGATGGAAATGTAACCATGACGATCATGGGCGGTTATGTGTCAGGCACTGTAGCTGCGGCAGGAAACGCTGATGTCAAGACAGTGACCTTCGCGGCAGAGGACGGAAGAGCAGGAAGTGTGGTATACGGTGCGTACAATACAAATGCGGAGAAGGTAGACTTCACATTTGCAAAGTCTGCACAGATGTACACACCGGAATCAACCAAGTCTGAGAATATGTATGTTACATCAGGTGGATCAGTATCAGGTGATGTGGATGTAAGAGTTGGTATAACTGATCATTACAATACATTTATATACGGTGCGGATTATATGAACAAGCGCTCATACTTCAATGGAGTGTCGGGAACAGTCGTATCCGGAAATGTGAACTGTGTGGTTGATGGAAGATGGTGCGCTGAGAAGTGCAACAACTTTGTCCAGCAGTCAAATGTGAAGGGAGATCTGTATGCCGAGATAAAGTCAGGAGAACTCAGAAAAAATGACGTCAACAATGAGCATAGCAAGGCATTGGTATTTAACTATGGTCACAGCATTGGAAATATATACGTCAAGGCAGGAACAGAGGGCGCTGTCACAGGTGACTTTGTACTTGCGGCAGGCGGTAAGGTTGGCAAGGTAGAGTATGTAGACGAGAATGCAAAGTCCCCAGCTACTGTAAAGGGCACCGCTGACAATTACCAGGTTGAGAGTCTGGGTTCACTGTATATGTCTCTCGCCGGCAAATTAACTATAGGCGGAGATTACACCCTTGACAGAGAGGTGGAGGTAAAACAGCTTGAGATCCTCAAGGATTCAAAGCTGACCATCGCCGAGGGCGCAGCTCTTACAAATACGTCGACAGCGACAGTTACCGGTGATGTTGAGAACCTTGGCACATGGAATGTGGACGGCGCTCTGACTATGACAGGATCACTGGTCAACAGAGGTGCATGGAATCTGAAAGGAAATGTTCAGGCTTCAGCAACAGTAGATAACTACGGGGATATCACAGCAGCAAATAGTGAGAGGATCACCTTGAATACAAATGCAAAGCTCATCAACAGAGCTGATGCACAGTTTAAATTTGGCAACCTCACAAACAGTGCAATGATCGTAAACTATGGTAATATGAAGCAGCTTGCATATACGTCAAGTCTTGGAAGCGGAAGCATACTCACCACAGTGATCCCGGATATGGTGTACGCACTGAAAAATTACAGCGTCATTTTCTACAAGCTGGATGTGGATTATCCAGAATACTGCTTCAAGGATGGCGATGCAAAGATAGAGAAGAGCTCATCGGCAACAAGATGTCAGAAGAAGTCAGGTGTTGACGGTGACGATGCACTCTATATACAGGGTGGCAAGTCGTTCTACATCACAATAGACGGTGAGCCGATAGATGGAATGGCGGTGGATTCAGTTGTATTTGGACCGGATGACACAGTCATGACTACAAGTAACAACCGTCTCTGGAGCGGCGTCATGACATATGAGCCGGCAACAGTTACGGTAAATATGGCAAAGCAGGAGGCCGTAAATATAACTCTCGCAAAGACAGAGGATACAGTTAAGGCGCAGGTTGGAAAGACAACCACAAAGGATGAGCCATTATATGATCTGACAGCCATAGAGATCCAGAATGATGAAGCGGTGGACAACGGATATGTGTCATACTCCCTTGCAAAGGGACAGACACTTCCGGCAGGACTTGTGATATACGATGGAAAGGTATATGGAACACCAAAGACTGCAAGTGCTGAGGCACAGACAGTCAAGTTCACGGTGAGAGGACAGAATCAGACAGTGGCTGAGTTCACACTGATCATATCCAGCGTGGAGAAGGGAATACCTTCATTTACTACAGGAAAGGCGGTCGACGCATATGCCGGCAAGACCCTTGCGGATGTGGAACTTCCAACATCGACAGCAGGAAAGTACATGTGGGCAGATGGAACACAGCAGGTAGGCAAGGCCGGAACAAGCGAGACCTACGATGCATACTTTGTTCCAGACGACACAGCAAACTATGACTGGAGCAAGATCGATGCAGCAGAGGGAACATATGAGGAACTGGAAGACGGAAGTGTGAGAATTGCAGTGAAGCTTTCAGTGTATGTGAGAAAGCAGGATCCTGTATTTACAGTTCCGGAGAATGTCACAGCTACATACGGAGACACTGTTGGCAAGATACTCCTGCCTGAGACAGCAGGTGGAATGTTCATCTGGGAGAATGCAGATGAATCTGTGGGAGAGGTTGGAACAAAGACTTTCCTTGCAACATTTGTACCTGAAGATGAGGATGTATACGCGAGAGCAGAGCATGTGGAGATAACTGTTCAGATTCTTCCTGCAAATGCAGTATTTACTCAGGCGATAGATTCACTGAGTGCTAAGGAGAATATGACTCTTGCAGACATAGAGATTCCAGAGCGCGAGGATGGAGTATACACATGGTATACAGACAGAACGACAAAGGTTGAGGATGGCAATACATACAAGCTTTGCTTCAAGCCTGCAGACACAGTAAATTATGACTGGACATCAGTTACAGGATGGAACAGGGCTTACAATGGAGTTGTATTCAATGTAAAGATCACCGTCGAGAAAGAGCCGGAGCAGCATGTACACGATTACGGCAATAAGTACAAGAGCGACAGCAGATCTCACTGGTATCAGTGCTCATGTGGAGAGAAGTCAGGCCTGGCAAACCACACATGGGACAAGGGAGCGATAACGACCAAGCCTACAGACACAGCGGCAGGTAAGAAGACATTTACCTGTACCAAGTGTGGGTACAAGCGTTATGAGTCAGTAGCTGCCCTTGGAATAGACATAGGAAATTCCAAGAACAATGTGGTCGTAAGCGGTATAGAAAAGAATGGATATACATACACAGGATCACCTATCACTGTTAAATCGCTTGCGCTCAGGAGAGGCAAAACAACACTGAAGAATGGTGTGGATTACACCGTACAGTACAAGAACAACAAGAATATCGGTACAGCGACAGTAAAGATCACTGGTAAGGGTAATTACAGAGGCTCCGTCAGCAAGACATTTGCTATCAAGGCTGGCAAGGGCAAGATATATAAAGTTGCGCAGAAGGGCGTGCCTGGCTATCTGAAATATAAGGTGACAAATGCCGCTTCAAATGGCAAGGGAACAGTGACACTTGTTGGAAGTACAAGCAAGAAGAGCGACAAGAAGTTCAAGTCACTCACGGTTGCATCCAGTGTCAAGATCGGTGGAGTGAACTTCAATGTTACGGCTGTAGGAGCGAAAGCATTTACAGGACGCAAATATCTCACCACGGTTGTGATCGGAGGAAACGTTAAGACCATAGGCGGTGCAGCATTCAGCAAGTGTGGAAAGCTTGGAAAAGTTACCATAAAGTCTACAAGGATAACGACTATCGGTAAGAATGCTTTCCAGGGTGTCAAGAGCAATGTGAAGATATATCTTCCTAAGAAGAAATATGACGCATATGCAAAGAAGCTCAAGGCGAAGGGAATGAACACTCCTAAGAAAGCGGTATACAAAAAGTCAAAATAAATGAAATGCGTTGATGTGTTGGCGGGACGGTCACAGATGATGTGGCTGTCCTGTTTTTTATGTGAAGATCGTTCTGGTGTAAAACCATGAGTGTAGTGACAGGAAAGATATAATCTGCTATACTGAACATATGTTTGCAAATATATGGAGGACTGTATGGATAATTTTATAGATGAACTGAATGAACAGCAAAGGGAGGCAGTGACCACCACAGAAGGGTATGTGCGCATAATTGCGGGAGCGGGAACCGGCAAGACAAAGGCGCTCACTTACAGGTATGCGTATCTGGTGGACGAGCTTGGAATATCCACATCGAATATACTGTGTGTCACATTTACAAATAAAGCGGCGAGGGAGATGAGCAAGCGTATCAGACAGATGATCGGGGACAGTGATACGGGATACATCTGCACATTTCACGGCTTCTGTGTGAAGCTTCTGAGGGAGGATATCCATGCCATCAATTATCCCCAGAACTTTGTGGTGATGGACAGCGAGGACACGGAGGATATACTCAAAACGGTGTACGAGAATGCCCATATACAGTCGAGAACATATACATTTGACATGGCCAGGGATCACATATCGGCGATGAAGAACGAGATGCAACACATTGCATATCTGGCGGACATAAGCAACGACAGACTGCTGGCGGATTATGAGAAGGCTTCAGACATACCTGAAAAAGTATTTCTGGGATACCTGTACGAACAGAAGAAGGTGTATGGACTTGACTATGATGATCTCATAACCATTGCGCTCCACATCCTCAGAACCGATGCGGAGAAATGCCGCAAATGGCAGGAACGCATGATGTATGTCATGGTGGACGAGTTTCAGGATGTCAGCGGTAACCAGTATGCGCTGGCGGAGATACTCAGCGGTTATCACAGGAATCTGTTCATCGTGGGCGATCCGGATCAGACCATATATACGTGGCGCGGGGCAAGGATAGAGTACATACTGGAATTCGACAAGAACCATGAGAATACACAGACCATATTCCTCGACACGAATTATCGTTCAACTCCTGACATACTGGCGGTGTCCAACTCACTGATCGAGAAAAACAGGAACAGACTGCCCCACAGGCTTGTGGCTGTGAAGCCGTCTGAGGCACGCCCTCTGTACGTACATTCCAGAACCACTGGGGATGAAGCCCAGTGGGTGACAAATGAGATAAAAAGACTGGTTGAGGCGGGCACAAAGTACAGTGACATAGCCGTTTTGTACAGGTCACATTTCGTGTCGAGAAGCATAGAGGAAGCATTTATCAAGACAAAGATCCCGTATATCCTCTACAGCGGAACGGAGTTCTACAAACGCAAGGAGATAAAGGATGTGCTGGCATATCTCAGGATGGTGGCATACGCGGATGATCTGTCATTTCGCAGGGTGATAAATGAACCAAAGCGGAACTTTGGCAAAAAGAGAATGTCGATGTTGAAGTCGTACAGTGAGACTCACAGATGCTCACTGTACAGCGGTCTTCAGGATCTTCTGGAGGAGAAGACTGTTAAGTCGACAGGTGCTTCAGCCTTTGTCGATATCATAGAAAATTTCAGTAAGACATACAAGGAGAAAAGTCTGTCAGACCTTGTGACAGAGCTCATGGCCGCCACGGGTTACGAGGCGATGCTCAGACAGGCGGGCGAACAGGAAAGGCTGGACAACCTGGCAGAGCTGAAGCAGTCGATAGACGAATATGAGAAGACCTCCGGTGAGGAGAATTCGCTGGAGGAATATCTGCAGAGCATAGCTCTCTACACGAACAATGACAGGGAGAAGGACAAGGATTCTGTGACGATGATGACCATACACACCGCAAAGGGCCTGGAGTTCCCATATGTGTTCGTGTGCGGTGTAAATGAAGGCATATTCCCAAGCAAGCACGTGGACACTGAGGCGATGCTCGAGGAGGAACGCCGCATGGCATACGTGGCGTGCACCAGAGCGGAGCGCGGCCTGTACATCAGCGATGCAGAAGGCCTGAATTATGATGATTCATTTAGATATCCTTCTAGATTCATATTCAACATAGACCGGGAAGCCATCGGTTACGTGAACGAGCTCCCGCAGCGCCTTGTCGACGACACCAAGAACTACATAGCCGCAAATGAAAGCCGCTATATGCCGCTGGACACCGAGCTAAAGCCCGGCGACCGGGTGAGATATAAGGTGTTCGGCGAGGGCACTATAACCGGTATCAGGGGAGATATAGGGTGCTATGTGGTTAAGTTTGATAGGGTGGAGACGGAGAGGAACTTGAAGATTGGGGTGGGGCTGGAAAAACTCGGTTAATGAAATAGACATGGGCAGACCACTAGAATGTGGGCTGTCCTTTTCACTTTGTTTGGTGAGGAAAAAACAGTACAGCAAATGGAGTAGAATTGTATAAAAGGTTTTTTAGAAGGCGGTATGGTAAAAGGATGGTTAAGATTGTTAATTATGTGGAAACAATGGCATAAGTAGTCGGAAAAAAGAGGAAGAGCAGTTTTACATATAGAAAGATATATTGTAACACAATAGGATTATGGGGGCGGTCACAATTAATATTGGAC
>ERZ779932.235-NODE-235-length-26040-cov-2.980296_pt1 | contig 26040 bp, 19 predicted proteins | sample MGYA00511064_ERZ779932 | MGnify/ENA primary metagenome ERZ779932 (study PRJEB29588, sample SAMEA1966821) | human gut metagenome | biome: human gut; feature: human-associated habitat; material: faeces | place: Denmark | collected 2008/2010 ...
CCGGTAGCATAGACCGGCTCGCCGGGCTTGAGCCCGGTCGTCTCCTCGTAGACCTGAATGGTGGTGAGATCCTTGTCAAGGCGTATGACTTCGCCGACAAGCCGCTTCTCGCCGACGTAGACCATCTCCATCATGCTCAGTCCCGTCTCGCCCTTTATCGTAACGACGGGTCCGTTTATTCCGTATATAACATTATTCTCGGACAAGCCGTTCACCTCCGACCGTTAAAGTATTACTGACATTCCCGAATTTTCGAGGAACCACTCGCGCTGCGCTTCAAGGCGCGTGTCGAGCGTATCGTCAGCCACGGTGCTGCCGCCGACGACTCCGGCGCGGCATCCGCCAATGGTTATTTCATCGCTGCTCTCGACCTTGCAGTCCCTGCCGAAAGCTTTCTTTATATCATCCGCAAAGCGCATATCGCCGGGGCGGACATAAACTGTCACATCCCCCTGCGGGAAAACCGCCGCAAAACCTGCCGCGCTCTTTTTGAGAAAATCCGCGTAGCCGTCCGACTCTGTAAAGGCAACAAGCTTTTCACGCGCGTCACCGAAAACCTCGTCGGTAATTGCGCCGCGCTTGTCAGTCAGGCGGGCGCGCTGTTGAGTTCTCTCATTGGCGACGGTGCGGTTGAACTCCTGCTCCTTGAGCATACGCTCGCGCTCTATTTTAGCCTGAGCCTGGGAGTGCGCCTTCGTCTTTGCCTTTTCAAGTCCGCTTTCGACCGTTTCGCGGGTCTTGCGGGTCATCTCCTCGTGGCGTTCCTCGGCGTCCTTGGTTATGGCGTCAAAAAACTTTGCGGCTCTTTCTTCCTGATTGAGCATTGGTTAAACACCTCAAATCTTTATGCCGATAGTGTCGCGCACATAGCGCGCGATGGAGTCGCTCCCCTGCGAACCGTGGCGGTCTGGGATCTCGACTATCAGCGGCTTATCGTAACTGCGCTTTGTCTGCGTTATGAAATCGCCGCACAGCTCGCACAGCGGGCGCGTGATGAGAATGATTCCGACCTCTTCATCGGCGAGGCAGCGGTTGACCGCATCCTCGACCGACTGGGCGTCGTGCACAAGCTCGCCGTCGATACCCGCAAGGCGCATTCCGACAAGCGTATCGGCATTGTCGCTTATCAAATAAAAACGCATAACTTCCGTTCCTTTCAACGCAGCGTAAAGTTATATCGCTTTACGCCGCCGTTCTTCTGCCCTGCAGGCGTCAGACCTTGTTGAGGATAAGTATGGAGATAACAACACCGTAAAGGGCTATCGACTCACCGAGGGCGACGAAGATAAGCGCTTTACCGAATGCCTTGGGATCCTCGCTCGTTGCGGCGACAACTGCGATACCGCCGCCGATACCGGCAAGACCGGTAACAAGACCTGCGGCAAGAAGTCCGAGACCCTTGGAGTTATCTTTAACGGTTGTTGCTTCTGCGCTCTCGGCGACTGCGTCGGAAGCCTGAGCGGCGGTTGTATCAGCCTGAGCTGCGGTAGTGTCCTCGCTGTCGGTTGCAAAAGCGCCCATAGCGCAGCCTGCGACGAGCAGAACCATGACGGCGAAAGTTGCCGCGTTCATGCGAAGGCTCTTTTTGATGCTCTGACCCTCAGAGTGCTTCTTCATTGTGTACACAACGGATGCGAGAAGCACCGCCGCGGGAACTACGATCATAACGGAATAAAAAAGAGTTGTCATTTTACTTTACCTCCGATTAGTCTTTATTGGCTAAAGCCTTTTTGGCCTTTTTACCGGCAATTTTGGTTTTTATATTCGTCTGAGCCTGCTCGAGCTTTGCGGGTGTGAACGCCCTGCCGCCGCCTTCATAGAAGCGGCTGAACATCTCGTAGAACTCAAGACGCAGTCCCTGAATGCCCGAAAGCAGACCTTCAAGGGCGATGACGATAATATTGCCTATGATGATAACGGGGATGTTGCTGCCGTCACCGCCGAGGGTGAAGACGACCATCATCATACTGGCGTGGACTATAACAAACGCGCCGACACGAAGGAAGGACACGGTGTTGCTGAAATAGGACAGGACATATTCGATAAGCTCGAACAGGTTCTGAAGCAGGAAGTCAACGATGCTGTCGGGCTTCCAGTCCGGATGCTTGTCGATAATGCCGATCGGTATCTCCTTGATATAGAGCAGCACGGCGCAGACTCCCATGACGCTGAACAGCACGCTGTTCGGGAGAACCTGGGGACCGTTCATGAACGCTACGCAGAACGCAACGCCCGCGAGATAGAACAGTATGCCGACGAGTCCGTTGTTGCTGAATATCGCTTCGCCTATCTTTTTATGCTTGAGGCAGGATATTACATTCAGGAGCATCGCGGTCACGACAAGGACGACGCCTATGCCGATAGCAACTATCAGAACGGTATTTATCGAATCCATAACGCTCAGCGGCTTTGATGCCATGCCCAGCGCATGATAGACGGGGTCGAGCATATCTTCATATCCGAACACCGAGCCGAACACGAAGCCGAACACCGCACTCGAAAGACCGCACGGAATAAGTATGCGCGCGAGGGGCATCTTCTTTATCTTCCAGCCGAGGATACCGAGCAGGAAGAGCACAAGTCCCTGACCGAGATCGCCGAACATGATGCCGAACAGCAGTGTATAAGTTATCGCGACGAAGCCCGTGACATCGATATCCGAATATGACGGCAGGCCGTACATATCGACGAAGTATTCATAGGGCTTGAATATCGCGGGGTTTCTGAGCTTCACGGGCGGAGTCTTTCCGGAGCTCTTGTCGGGGTCGTTCTCCTCGACTTCGACATTCTCTATAGCCTCCGCTTTCTTCTCAAACGCCTTTGAATCATGCGCGAGCACCCAGCCGACATAGAAGAAATACTTGTTGTGGCACGCGGCGTAGCGGCGCATCTCAAAGACTGTATTGAGATCGACGAGCTTCGTATATATCTCGTTGCAGCGTTTGCGGTTCTCTTTCCAGAGTGCCGCGGCGCGCTCGTCGAGCTGCTTCAAGTCGCCCTCGATAATCTCGATATTGCTCTTGAGTTGATCTATGACCTGCTCAACGGTACCGACCGCCGAGGGAACCTGGAGACGCTCGAAATTGAGTCCCGCAAAAATGCTGTCGACCTCGTCGACGCGCTCTCTCGGCGCGCAGTAGACGCCCCAATAGTCGGTCGCATCGGTCGAGCACGGGATGAAGAGCACATAGGGGTCGTCGTCATAGGCGACAAGCTTTTCGTAGCTCTCTTTGGGCATATGACCGAAGCGGGTTTTGATGAACTTGCAGTTGAACAGCTCATCGAGTCCGACATCGAAGCCCGTGAAATGCTCATATTTTGCAATGCCGTTTCGGCACTGTTCGAGCTGATCCTCAAGCTCCTTGTACTCGTCGTGCATCGCGGACAATTTTTCGTCCAGTTCGTCGATGTAGGCGCTGGTCTTATCGTCGAGCTGAATCTCGCGCGAGCGGTCGCCGACTATCGTCGGGTCGGGCGCGGAATCATTCTCGCGGATAAGCTCCTCTATTTTTTGCAGCATCGGCGCATACGGGTTTTCCTCGCTGAGCGTCGAATAACCCATTGACGCAGACATATACTGCGTTGCCTGCTCGGGATGGAACGATCCGTCCAAGCAGCAGGTTGAAATGAAATTGTTAAGCTGGTCGAGCGGACCTGTGACTTTAACAAGCTTCATTTTTGCAACTGCCAAGGTTTATCACCGTCCTTTTAAACTCTTAAAAAGCTGTCAGTCGCCCACGCCGATAAGAAGTCGGCTTATTTCTTCGGGCGGAATATTATATCTTATACCCTCAATAATGTGGGTAAGATTTTCTGCTTCATTCTCCGCGAGCGCGACATAACTCATCATCACGACGCTCGGGAAAGTTGAAAACCGCACAAGACCTTTCGCGCGGTCATATCTGAGCTTTGCGCTCACCTGCTCGACCGATCGGTCACCCCGCTCGGCAAATGCGGCATACGCCGTGCCCTTGAGCGTTTGGAGTGCCTTTTCGGCATCCGGCGCTTTCATAAATCCTGTCAGCGCCTTCTCATCGAGCGTTCCGCCGGGCATAAGCATCGTGGTGAGCACGCTCTGCGGCATATTCGTAAGCCTCTTGAGTCTGTAGAGCGAGACGATATTTTCGGCGTCCGTGTCGAATGCGTGCATCGCGTCAAGCTCCTTGCGTTCCTTGCCCTTGTAGTTCTTTTTGATGAGCGCCTCCGCCTGCGAGTGGAGATATTTGTTGAGTGCCAGCTCCATGGCGAAATAATCGGGTCTGCCGTCGGAACCGACAGAGGCAAACGGAGCGAGAACCGCTTTATACGGTGAGCCCTCGACTGCCGCCAAAAGCAGATCAACATTTGTCGCGGTCTCAAGCGCTGCGGCGTTGAGCTCCGAGTGGCGCACGAAGAAGTCGGGCACTTTGGCGAGGTTCTTCTCCGGGTGGCGGCTGTTGAGATAGCGCACCGAATGGAGCAGCATATCAACATCGCTCAGCGTCACGAAATATTTATAGAATCCGTCGCCGATGGATTTTTCATATCTGCAAAGGGAAGCGAAGTTGTTTGAAAGATGCTCCCTGAGCAGTATCTCTATCTGCCAGCGTCTGAGCGAGCCCATTGTCACGCCCTCGAACGCGTCGGCATAGGCGGTGTGAGCCTTCAGATAAGCCGCCGCCTCGTTGACGGAACGGCAGGCGAGCAGATCGGTGTAGTTCTGCGCGGTCAGGCGTTTGCCGTACATAGCACGAGCCTTTGCGAGCACTGCGTTTGCGGCGGACGAAACTGTCATACGGCACACTTCCTTTCAAAAGAATCTGATCAGTCGGCGTTCACGGCTCTGTCGGCGAGCTCCTGCGCCCATTTGTCGCGGTTAGCCTTGCTTTGCTCGTCGAGAGTATCGGAGACTGCCTGAGCCTTCTTCTCTATCTCGTCGAGAGCCGCTTTCAGCTTTGCGTCATATTCGGATGCGGTCTTTGCTATCTCGCTGTCGGCGCGTTCCTGCTCCTCGGACTGAATCTTCTTCGCCTGCTCGGCAAGCTCGGAATCCGCCTTGTCGAAGAACTCCTGTTCCTCCATGGTGCGCTTTCGCGCGCGCTTGTCCATATCGACTATCGTTTTAATGATGCTTTCCATAACTGCACCTCTTTTGCGCTGTTTTGGTATACATTTCCGATATACCTATTATATATACTATTTCTGCTTCTTTCAGCTACTAAATTATATCACCAACATAGCAAAAGACAATATGCAAAAATAATAAACAATCTTCATTTTTCAAATTATTTTTGTACCGCGATACAAAAATTTAACAAAGATATCAAAGTTATAAGAAAAAGTGCTTTTCTTGCGCTTTCAAAGCACGGAGCACCCCTCCGGGAAAAGCCGGAGAAGTGCCGCAGTTTACTTTTTGATGTTATCCTCGATGAGGATTCTTATCTTCTCGGCGATGAGCGCACCGAGAGCGAAAGAATGGGAATGGTAGAACTTCATGAACTTCTGACCCGCTTCGGTCTTGAAAACCCAGAGCGCCCAGCTGGGGACAGGCTTATCTATTCTGCCCTTGTACTGAAGCTCGAACGGCTGAGAATAGGTCACGCCGCCGCTGCCCTTCATCTGGAAGCGGATGTAGCAGCCGAGATCCTTTTCATAGTCGTTGAGGTCGATAGTGTTGCCAGTGGCGATAACTTTGCCGTCGGCTATCCACTCGATGACCCGGCAGTCGCGGGTAGGATCGGTGGCAACGGTTATCGTGTTCGCTTTTTGGTCGACTTTGATATCGGTCACGAGCGGCACATTGCCGTCTCCGTCAAAGTCGCCGCCTCCGTCGGTGGCCTTGTAATATTTGCTCGCGGCAAAGAAGTTGCCGTCTTTCATCGCTTTTTTGACATTCGCTTCGTTGTTCTCGGGCAGGACGAAGAACTCGAAAGATCTGCCGACTTCGTTGAGCTTTTCGGAATCGTCATCGGCAAAAGCCCAGATATTTCTGCCCTTGGGGATAACGACCTGAAGCAGCTCATCCCAGAGATCGCGGTCGCCGCGGGTGACTCTGTCGGTGTTGTTGACTATCTCCATACCGAGGCAGCTCGGGCAGTCGATGAATATGCCCGCGAAATAGGCTATGTAGACATTCCAGTGCGAGCGGTGCGGGAATCTGCCGGAATCGACCCAGTCGCCGACATGGTTGAGCACGGAATAGCCGCCCGCCTTTTCAATTTCAACGGGAGCGGTTCTGTAGTCGTTTTCGATTCCCCACTCGCCCTGTCCGTAGGTGGTGAAATATCCGTTGACATGGGTCTTCGAGATAACAGCCATATTGCATTCGATTCCGCCGCGGATATCGGTCATGCCTCTGCCGCCGCGGTCAAGTCCCTTTGTGATGCGCTCGTAGTTTTCTTCGCTCATCGGGTAAACTTTTCTGAACTTGTTGAAAATGCCGTTTGTCTCTCGCTCACTCGTCCAGCCGTTTGTGATAACGCCGTGGTCGGTCATCGCAAGGATATCATAGTCCGCCTTATAATATTCCTCGACCATCTCGTCGAGCGTCGGGTCGCCGTCGCTCGCGTCGCAATGGGCGTGGAGGTTTGCTTTATAAGTTTTCCATGTGCTCCAGTCGACCTGCTCATAGGGGCTGATTATCGTATAATCCGTCTCTTTCGAACCGAACGCGAACGCCGCCGGGAAAGCGGTGAACAGCATCACGACAACCAGCGCAGCCGACAGAACGCGCTTGAAGTTCTTCTTCATTTATATATTCTCCTTAAATCAATATGCGTCGAAGAAATGATCGAAAGCATTGTAGCCGAGGAAGAAATACTTGAACGCCCAGACAATGGGATTGAACTTGAAATAGGTCCAGTCGAGCACTGTAACTGTGGCGCGCAGGGCGGTCGAGAGATCGTGGGTTCTCGGAACTCTGACCTTGCCGAAGTCCTCGCCGTTTCTTCTGATAACGAAGGGCTGCGAATAGCAGATGCCGTTGTCGCCCGTGATATAGAATCTGACATAGAGATATGGCGTGTCGAGCAGATCGTCCGCGCGGAGATCGAGGGTCGCCTTGCCGCTGTCTATATCCGTCTCGCGCTTGATAACATTGCAGTTCGATACCCAGGTTATCGCATTGAAGTTCGTGCCTTCGATGCTTATCGTGTCATTTTCGTCGTCGACGGTCACGCGGGTGACGAGCGGAGTGTCGTCGCGCAGATATGCCTCGGTGTCATAGACCTTATCCTCGTCGAAGCCGGGCATCTCTTCCATGCCGTTGAGCTCAACACCGTTTGAATAGTGGGAGACTGCGAAGCACCAGCCGTTCTCCATGCCCTTGCGGACATTCTCGTTTGTCAGTTCCGGCAGAACCATCATGGTATAGGCGTCGTTTATCGAGCGGACATCGTGAGAATCGGAGAAAGCGAAGCCCCACGGGACGACATCGTTGGGTATGGTCTTTTGGAGTATCTGATCATAAAGTATGCGGTCGCAGCGGGTGTGCGCGTCGGTGGCACTGTTGATGCCCATGCCGACGCTCGAACCCTTGTTGTCGAGGAAGATGCGCGCAAATTTATTGGCATAATAATCGTCTATCTTCTGACCGACATGGTCTTTGCTGTCCTTTTCGGGATAGACATACTCGCCGACATGGGAGAGCATGGATATTCCGCCCTTGCGTCGCACGCCCTTCGACGGGGTCTCATAGTCGCCGTAAACACCGGCGAGACCCTGACCGTAGTCGGCATAGTAGCCGGTCAGATGGCAGTCGCACTTCGGGGTAGCCATATTGAGCTCTATGCCCTGCGGGACATCGAGCATACCGTTGTTATGCGTTCTCGTCTGCGATGCGGCGGTGCCGGTCGTATAGGCCTTGTACTCCTCATCGGTCAGCGGGTAAATGGGCGCGAGCTTCGTGCGCTCGTATTTGACTAGCCTTATCAGCGGCACGAGCTGCGGCTTCTGATCCCAGCCCTTGTTTATCGTGCCGTGGTCTGTGAGCGCGAGGATATCGTAGTTGAGGTCATAGTGTCGCTCAACGACTTCGTGGATCGGCAGATAGCCGTCGCTCGCGTTGCTTTGAGTGTGCAGCTGAGCCTTGTATATTCCCCAGCTGTCCCAATCGACATCCGCATAAGGGTCGGTTATCTCGTAGCTTGCCTCTGCCGGAGCGGACTCATTTCCCTGCGCAAAGGCGCAGAACACGAGCGAAGGCACCGCAACAAGCAGGCAGAGCAGCAGCGACAGGGTGCGTTTGAACATTGTCATTCCTCCGTATGTTAATTTTTTATTCTGTAACATAGTTTAAAACATTCGGCAAATTAAGTCAACAAAGTTAACATAAATTTCGCAGCAAAATATAATTTTTTATATATTTTTCAGTCACGCTTTTCACATTCTCCCCATATGTTTGTTCAAATTGACATTTTTCGGTGAATTTTCGTTGACAAGTTTTGCATATTTTGATATACTCAATTTGAGATTGACCGAACGGAATTATCCCGCAAAGTCTTCTCAGGGAAAGAAAAAAGAAAGTCAAAAAAAGAAAGGAAAAGACAATGAAAAGAAAACTTATCTCCGCCGTTGCGCTCATCATGTGCGCGATAATGTTCCTCTTCTGCGGCTGCAAGTCGAAGAAGAACGGCGACGACACAACTGCCCCCTCAGAGAGCGGCGCGGCAGTCGATGCAGTCACCAATGAGAGCACCGAACCCTCATCCGAAGAGACGACTGAACCCGAGAAGAAAGAGCCCGCTTCCGACGCCGTCAGAAGGGTTACAGACATCTCAAGAAATCCCGGTCATGTCAACACCACCACTCCCTCGGTCAGAAAGCCCGAGTGGAAAAAGGACGGAAAATATACCTGCGGCAAGAACCTCGCGGCAGGCGAATACTATGTAGTTCCCAATTCAAAGAAATGCTCGCTTATGCTTACCGACGGTAAAGACGGCGAGCTTGAATTTGAGATTCTTCCCTGCGGACTGTTCGTCACCATGAAAGCCGGATATACTCTTGAAGTCAAGAACGGCAAATTCATCCTCGCCTCCGAAGTCAATAAGATGGGCGCCACAAACGGCAAATACAAGCTCGGCTCCTACAGAGTCGGCGTTGACATCCCCGCAGGCATAACCACTCTCGGTTCATCCGAAGGCTCGTTCTTCACTGTTTTCTCATCAAGCGATTATTTTGACGAGGACGCAACGGCAATCATGTTCGCCGAGGATTATCCCGTTTATTACAACCTTGAAAAGGGTCAGCGCGTCCTGTTCATGGAAGACACTTCCCTCGGAGTAAAAATCCCCGGTGCAAACAGCGACGGCAGCTACAACTCCGGAATGTACAAGGTCGGCAAGGATATCAAACCCGGCAAATACACTCTCGTTCCCACGGATTCCGAAAACGGATACATGGTCTATTACGATCTGAGATATATCGAGCTCTCCATCAAGGACTACAAAGAGGATGTTAAGGCAGGCACTGTGATCACGCTCGAGAATGGCACCTATTTCCGCGGCAACAATTTGAAGCTTGTTCCGTATGTCGAGCCCGGCACAACCGCCGCTCCCGAGACGACAACAGAAGCTCCCGAGACGACCACAAAAACTCCCGAGACGACCACAAAAACTCCCGACACCACAACCACTACAGCTCAGGGAACTCCTTCCGAAAGCTAAATAACAAACCAACCGATTGAAGGGTCGCAGAGATGCGGCTCTTCCTTTTTTTGCCTTTTTTGCCCGTGTTGACTTGAATGTTCAGGTTTGGTATAATGGACAAAATGGGTAAGCCCGCAATAATCTTCACGAAAGGGAAAAAAGATGAAAAAGCTTATATCTATTATTCTCTGCATGGCTATGCTCGCCGGTGTTCTGGCGTTTGCAGGGTGCAAGAACAATAAGGACAACCAGGACACAACAGCCGCCTCGACGGGCATCGACGCTGTCGACGCCGCCGACACGACCGAGCCCTCTGCGGACAGCACCGCAGCTGAAAGCTCCACTATAAAAGAGACTAAGCCCTCGAGCAGACCGACTCAAACTGTTCCCGCCGCGGCAACGACCGACGCGCAGATGGTCACTCTCCCGACTTCAAACTCGACCGAAAAGCCCGACAACGGCAGCTCCACCGGCTGGAACGGCGCGGGCAACTACAAATGCGGCAGCGGAAGCGGCAAGCTCGCCCCCGGCGAATATTACATCGTCAAAACTTCTTCAAAATACTCCGCACTCCTTTGGGATGGCAAGAAAAAAGATGACAAAGGTCAGCCCCTCGCCTATGATATAACGATAGACGGCACGCATACGCTCGTTACTCTTGAAAGCGGCTACGAGCTCTACATCAGCGGCTGCAAGTTCATCAACACCGCCAGCGAGCATCCCAAGGCGGTCAACGGCAAATATGCCCCCGGCACATACAAGATAGGCAGGGATATTCAGAAAGGCGAATATATAATCAAGAAAGCCTCCGGCGCATACGGCGGACTCAGCTTCAAAAAGAGCGTTGACCCCTATGTTCAGAATGTTGCAAGCGGTTTCAAGATGGTCGATGTCTCTGTCTATTATACGCTGTCAAAGGACGGATATGTCCACATCACGGGCTGCGAGCTCTATGACGCAGCTTCGCACGACATGGCTTCGATAGGCTGCGACGGCACGACTCCCGCAATGTACAAGGTCGGCAAAGATATAAAGGCCGGCACATATACAATAACCCCGGACGGCAGCGGAAAAAGCTACTACGCGGTCTACAAAAATTCAACGGATGCCACAGACTCCGCGAGAATCGCTGAAACGCGCATAACCAAGGCTACAAATGTCGCTGTCAGCGACGGCGAATACATCTGGTTCTACAAGGCTTCGATGAAATACTGCCAGAACCCGAATTCCGGACTCGATTTTGACGCTACGGCAGCTTCGGAATAAGCAGATATTTTAATCAGTTGAAAAGTGAAAGGACATCGGGGCAAACCTCGATGTCCTTTTATCATTTTAGTTGGAGATAAATTATGCTCAGATTTGTTTCCCGACAGAGAGCAGTCGGCAAGATGTGCAGTTATTTTACAATGAGTTCCAATCGGACGGAGGCACCTGCATAGGCTACGGCGGATACGAAAATTTTAACCACTGGCTTGCCGGAATGAACAACCGGATAAGCGGCAAAAATCTTCCAGCCGGATATGTCCGTGAGAATTTCTATCTCTGCTACGACGGAGACGACATGGTCGGCGTATTCAACCTCAAGTTCGAGCTGACCGAGTTCCTGCTGAACTTCGGCGGGTACATCGGATCCGTCGCGCAGAAACAGTGGCTACGCCTCGCAGATGCTCGCGCAGGGGCTCGACATCGCCCGCGAACTCGGATTTGGGCGCGTGCTGTGCGTCTGCGACGAGGACAACTTAGCCTCGGAGCGCGTGATAATAAAAAACGGCGGAATATTCGAGAACAGACTGTACGACGAGAAAGAAAAAGTTTTTGTAAAAAGGTATTGGATAGATTTATAAACCCGGCATGGGCGGAAAATTCCGTTGATGAAATTTGTGCTTAATTTGTGCTTATTGTATACGTCATCAACAGGTAAATCGCAATATTGCAAATCATCACAATACATTGGTACAAAACAAGAATCCTACCACAAAAAACTGCGGCAGGATTCTTGCCTTATAAAAATCCCCGCACCTTTCGATGCGGGGAAAATTTTATCTGATATAGGGCAGCGGGTTTACCGTGCTGCCGTTTATGATTATCTCGAAGTGAAGATGCGGACCTGTCGCGTTGCCGGTTCTGCCGACTCGCGCTATCGCCTGTCCTGCGCTGACATGCTGTCCGACGCTGACAGATATAGAGCCTGCAAGGCAGTGAGCGTATCTCGTCTTGACTCCGCCGCCGTGGTTGATGACGACGCAGTGTCCGTAGCCGGAATTGCTTCGGCGCACGCTCTCGACTGTACCGTCGAGTGATGCGACTATGACCGCTCCGGTCGAACCGCCGCCGGGAAGAGTGAGGTCGACACCGGTGTGGAAGTCGCTGTAACCGCGCAGGGTTCTCCAGCCGTAAGGCGAGCTGACGAATGTACATGCGGGTGCAGGCCATACAAAGCCGCGTCCGGAAACCTTGACATTATATCCGCCGCTGACGCGGGTCGACTTCGTGCCGATAAGCTTCTTTTCGGTCACGGGCTCTTTAGTCCTGACGCGTGAAACCTCCTGCGAAGTGACGCGCTGACCGTCGATATATGTTACAAGCTCGGTTATCGTATCTTCGCCCTTTTCGCCCTTGCGGGTGACACGGGTAGTACCCTTAAACATCGAAGCATCGTTGGTCTTTTCGGTGTCGTAATCGACCTCGACCGTTCTCGTCTCGGTTCTCATGACCTTGACACGGACATAGTTGACCTCGTTCGAGACCACTATCTGATCGCCGGTGTGGATATACTCGCCCATATCGGGGTTGAGCGCCATGAGCTGCTTTTCGGTCAGCCCGTTCGCGACCGCTATGCCGTATATAGTATCGCCGTCCTTGACGGTGTAGGTCTTTTTCGCCTGCTTGGTCTGCTCAAGCTGCTTTTTGAGCTTCGATGCGTCCCACATGGTCTTCGGGTCATCAGGATAAAGTCCCTGGACATACTCGACCTTCTCAACGAAATCGACAAAGCTGTTGCTGTCGGTAACCTTGTGCTTTTCAAGAATAGCATTGAACACGCTCGCTGCATCCGTCTCGTTCTTGACGGAGCAGATAAACTCGTCATCGATATAAATTCCGCAGGCGTTTGTGACATTGCTCTCGGAATTTTCGATTATTCTGTCGCAGAGTATCGAAGAATCGACAAGCTTGTTGACGCTGACAAGTGAAAGCTCGTATGTCGGATCATCAAGTTTGGCGGAAGAATCCGTCTTTGTAGTCGTCATTCTCGCCTTTGCGGCGCTCTGAGCCTCGTTATACACCGACTCGTCGGAGATATAGCCGAGCTCCTTGTTGTCGTAGCTGACCTTGAGCGCGAACGTGACACTGCTCCAATAATTGACGGTCAGCACAAAAGCGAGCACTGCGGCAACGGGCAGAGCGAAGTTCGCTATGGTCTTGAACATCTGCGTATGGGTGGTGAAAGCCTTCTTCACATAGTGCCCGAGTATCGGGAACAGTGTTTTCGGCTTATGGCGGCTCTGCCTGAGATAGCTCATAGCCGAGCGCACATCGCGCCTGAAGTCCCTGACCTGCTCAACGAATGTATGAGAAATGATGTGGATAAACTTCTTGAATCCGAGCCAGAGGAAACGGAAGACATATCTGAAAAAGCCGACGATATTTCTGCCGAGCTTCTTAGGCTTCGCGAGTATCTTTTTAAAAGTTGTGCCGGTTGCGAGTCCGAGCGCCGCGATATAAGAATAAAGTACGGCTCCGGCATCGCCCTTATGAACCTTTTCTTTCTTCTTCGCGGGCTTATTTTCCGCGGTTTCCTGCACTTCGGGCTGCGCCGCAGAATCGGCATCCGAAACTATTTCGTCCGCCTCTATCATCACATTTTCGTCAACAGACTCTTCTTCGTCCGCCGCGCCGCCCGCTTTCTTCATTGCGGCTCTGGTGCGCTTGTCGAGAGTTTTCTCATATGTTGCGAGGATATCGTCATAATCGCTGTCGACATCTATCTTCTCAAAAAGCTCCGAATACTTTGCAGTTTCATTTATTCTGTTTTTAAGCTCGTTCCCGTCCTTTGCGGGCGACTCTGAGCTGTGCAACTCAGGATCGGCAATATTGCCCTTTTTCTTTCCCGACATTGCTTCGCCCCCTTAAAAATATTACAAAATGATTACAAACATTATAACGCCGCCGAGCAATTATTACAAGTCTTTTTGAGAAATATATTGTTAACAATGCTTGGATAGCGCAACACACGACGCATTTTGAGGATAGAAAAATGAGCCGCCGAAAAGGCAGCTCATATCTCTCATAGGATGATTATTTCTTGTCCTCTGTCATGTTGAAACGCTTCTTGAAGCGGTCAACGCGTCCGCCGGTATCGACGAGCTTCTGCTTGCCGGTGAAGAACGGATGGCACTTTGAGCAAATATCGACACGAAGATCCTGCTTGGTGGAAGAAGTCTTGATGACCTCGCCGCAAGCGCAGCGGACCTCAGTGGGCTCGTACTTAGGATGGATTCCTTCCTTCATTATTGTCACCTCTTTCGGATTATCTGCATATAACTTTATCTTTAAGTCTAGCAAACGAAATTTTATCATACGCGGGGCAAAAATGCAAGCCCTTTTTTCATATTTTTTAAGCTGTTCCGACTTTAACGGTCGAATTCATGAAAAATGAGTACAAAAGCGTCTCTTTGACGGGCATTCCGAGCGCCTGCGAGAGTGCCTCGCGGTATATCCCGAGCTGAGCCGAATATCGGTCGAGCAGAGCCTCGGCGTCGACGCCAGTGTCGGTTTTATAATCGACAATGACGAGTTTTCCGTCCTCGACGAACACGCAGTCCGCAATGCCCTGGACGACGATTTTTTCTTCCGCCGCTTCGCCCGTCAGCTCAGGATAGAAAAACTTTGCCGGGAAGAGCGCCGCAAATTTTTTCTCACGCATGACATTATCAGAAGCGAAGATTCTCTCGGCAAGCGGCGACATAAAGAACCGCTTCGCCGCGCCGATATTAACAGCCTTGCCCTCATCCTCCGAGAGGAAGCCGCCGTCGACAAGACGCGCAAGCTCAGATTCAATGCCGGCGCGCGCCGCAGCGTAATTTGAAAACTGCATGAATTTGTGCGTAGCCGTGCCGCGCTGAGCCGGAGTCAGTCCGCCCGAGCTCATGAACGCCGGGCGTGACGAGGCGAAATATTCACGGTTTATGCCGCGCTCCGAGCCGTCCGAAGCGGCGCGCTTCGCAGGCACGGACGAGAGCACCGAGCGCGGGTCGGAATAATCGAGCCGTGCTTGAACTTCGTTGAAGAATACAGGCTTTGCGGCTATTTTCTGTTCATTGGCGGATTCGGTCATGAAGCTTTCCGAATCGCTGACGACAACTTTCAGCTTGAATCTGTCTTTTTCGGACAGGAATATCGGGACATCGACGCCGGATAACTTTCGCAGCTCATCTGCGGCGGGATGGCGCATGAGCGCCGTGAGCACAAGGTCTGAGAAGTTGTTCATTCTGAGCACGGCGAACGGGTTCGCCCGCTCCCCTATTCCGCATTCGACGGCAACCTTCGCGAGTCCCTTTTCGGGATTCGGGACAGATGTGACCATAACGAGATTTTCTTTTGCTCTCGTCAGCGCAACATAGAGCACGCGCATCTCCTCGCTGCGCCCCATGCGTTCGGAAGTTATGACTGTGGCGCGGCGCGAGGCGGTATCATAAACGCTGATTCCGTCCTCCGTGCGTCTCTTCATGCCGAGCCCTGCAGACGAGCTTATGAGCACTGATTCGGTGTTGTCCCTCTCGTTGAACGCATGCTGCATATCGGCGAGAATACATATCGGGAATTCAAGTCCCTTGCTCTGATGGACGGTCATTATGCGGACGATATCCGCATTTTCGGACGGTCGCGCGGCGGTTGCCAAATCTCCGCTCGTGCGCGCGACCTTATCTATAAATCTTATAAACCCGCTGAGTCCGAGATTACCCGCCGCCTCGTATTTTTCGGCATAATCGCACAGCAGACCGACATTGAGTCTGCGGCGCTCGCCGTCCGGCATCGCGCCGACAATAGCGTCGAAACCCGTCTCCTCGCACACTCTGCGGACGAGTTCGCCCGCGCTAAGGGTCAGCGACAGTCTGCGCAGAGATTCGATTTTTTTGAGGAATGCCGCCGCTTTTTTGCTACCCCCGTCAGCCGACACGGCGACGCTGCGATAGAGCGGCTCAGTCTCGCCCGCCTCCAAGCGTTCTTTCGCCGAGGCGCGTATATCCGCAAGCTCGCCTGCGCTGAAGCCGAAGAGCGGAGAGAGCATGACTGCCGCGAGCGGTATATCCTGCACAGGGTTGTCGAGCACGCGCAGGAGTGAGAGTATAAAGCTTATCTCGGCGGCCTCAAAGAATCCGCCGGTCTCCGGGGAGAAAACCGGTATGCCGCGCTCAGAGAGCGCATTGGCATAGACCGAAGAAACATTTTTTGCCGTGCGCAGGAGAATGCAGAAATCGCCGTAAGACGCGGGATGCAGAGCGCCGCCCTTTGTGACGAGCATCTTTCCCTCCCGCACCGTGCGTTCAATATATTTCGCAACATAGCGAGCCTGCGCTTCGAGCGTATCGGCTCTGTTGCCCTTGTCCGTAACGACATGCAGCTCACAGTCGGGAGTGTCGCGCTCGGGATATTTAGCGGCGGCGTTGAGCGCCTCGGAGTCGTCATATTCAAGCTCGCCCGCCTCCGTGCTCATCAGCTGGCGGAAGATATAGTTGACGCACGATGTAACTCCCACGCGGCTTCGGAAATTTGAGCCGAGGGTTATGCCCAGGGGGTATTTCCCACTCTCGAAGCTGTGTGTTGTGCTGCGGCGGCGCAGGAATATCTCCGGCATCGCCTGACGGAATCTGTATATGCTCTGCTTGACATCGCCGACGGTGAACAGATTATTCTCGTCGGCAGATATCGCTCTGAATATCATATCTTGCGCTTCGTTTATATCCTGATACTCGTCGACGAGTATCTCAACATAATGCGGCGACAGCTCGCGCGCAAGGTCGGTTTTTATATATCCGCCGCTGCCGTCGGAAACCGCGAGCAAATTGAGTGCGCGGTGCAGAATATCCGAGAAATCGGCGGAGTTCATTTTATCCTTTTCGGCGGAATACTCCCTGCCAAACTGCTTGACGAGTTCTATAAGCTTCGTCACGGGATCGCGCAGCAGGCGCATGTCATCGGCGTGCTCTTCGGACGATACACACATGATACCGGGCACTTTTTTCAACAGATCCTTGAGCTTTTTGCGGGCGGTAGTAACCACATTTTTCGTCTCGCTCTCATAGCCCTTCGGAACGCGCCCGAGGCTCATATACTTGACCGTTTTAAACGCTTCGAGAGCCTCGTCCCAGTCGCTGTTGATTTTTTCTCGAAGCTCGGCGTACATATTTATATCGCTCTGCACCGCCGCGCCGTAGGCATCCGCTACAATCGGGTCGGACTCCATGGCGGTCATCATATCGCGGCTCGAGGACACGCAGTAGTCGAGCATATCGCAGACATATTTTTTTATTATACCGCCCCAGCGGCTCTTGTTGATATCGGGCTGTGAATACTCCCCGATAAGCGAATCGAGCCACAGATCAGGGAACGGATAAGCAGTCGAGATATCATACATTTTGATTATCAGCTTCGCGAAATCCTCGTCGCTGCTGCCGGAGGACATCATATCGCTGAGCTCCGAAAATCTGCCGTCCAAATCCTCTTCGTATGCCCGCTCGAGCATTGCCTCGCAGACATCGTTTTTCATTATAACTGCCGTTTCGTTGTCGAGCAGCGAATAGTCCGGGGATATGCCGAGCGCGTGGAAATTTTCGCGCACAAGGTCGTTGCAGAAGCTGTCGATAGTGCATATTTTCGCAAACGGCAGGAGCATATACTGGCAGCGAAGATGCCTGTCCGTCGGATCCTCCGAAAGGCGTTTGAGTATCGCCGCGCCTATCTTCTCGCGCATCTGCGCGGTGGCGGCGCGGGTGAATGTAACTATCAGCAGATCCTCCGCCGAACAGGGGTTATCTTTGTCCGTCAAACGGCGGATAACGCGCTCGACAAGCACCGCCGTCTTGCCCGAGCCCGCCGCAGCACTGACAAGTACAGAGCCTTTACGGCACTCTATCGCGTGTCTCTGATCAGTCGTCCAGTTGACGCCCATTATTCCGCCCCCTCTCCGAGTTTCAGATTGTCATTTAATTCTCTTACAGGCATATTATTCTCATGCGTGCAGATGTTCCAATATTCGCATTTCGAGCAGATTTCCTTGTAGTTTTTGCCCTGCGCCGGGAGCGCGGGAATTGAGCCGCGATGCAGCTCTTCGCCCATGTTTACAAGGTTTTCGTCAACCTTGTCCCAAAGTTCGGAGAGCTTTTCGAGATCGAGAGTAGTACCCTTTATATTGCCGTCCTTATCAATCTTTGCCGGGATATACGCCCCTCCGCCGTCATGCTCCATGGCAACTATAACGCCCGCATTTTCGAGCACGAAGCCCTGCATCTTTCTGTCGTTTGAATTGCCCTGTTTGCTGAGATCTTTGTCCCTCTCAGCTGTAAAGGCAGATGCCTTTGCAGGCATATAGAGCACTCCCGCGGGAACCGCATCGCCGTAGCGTGCCTTTCCGTTGCTCACGAGCGTAAAAAGATAGATGAGCATCTGCATATTGAGTCCGTTTAACACATCGGAAAAGGCAAAAGTCTTGCCCGACGACTTATAATCTATGACTCTGATATACGGCTCTCCGTCTATCTCGGCGAGATCGACTCTGTCCACCTTGCCGGAAATATTGATGTGTCCGCCGGAGGGTATTTTCAGATTATACGGCTTTATCGTGCCATTATGCGATATATCAAGTTCGAGATCGACCGGGCGGAATTCGCAGTTTTTGAACTCGTCCGCGAGCCGCGCCGCAACCGCATCTATGCTGCGCGCGAGGCGTTCATAGAGATAGAGGAATCTCTTTGACCTCTGCGAGCGGTCGAGGAAGCGTTCGAGATAAGAGTCCAGATATCCGCGTATTTTTTCATAGCGTTCATCGGGATCGAGCTCGGAGAGCTCCTGCGCGCTGAACTCGCTGAGCAGCTGTTCGAGCACGAAATGTATAACCGTGCCTTTCTGAAGCGGGTCGAAGGTCGCGCTCTTGTTCTCCTGAAGCTTCAAGCCGTAGCGGCAATAGTAAGAAAACGGGCAGCGGTAATATGTCTCAGCCCGTGAGGGCGAGATATTCATATTCATGCCGAAAAGGCGCGTCGCGCTCTCGCGGCTGTCTATCTTGAAGGTTCTCCCCTCCGCCGCGCTGTCGAGCGACGCGAGTCTGCCGGAATAATCGGCATCTTTTTCAAAATATTTTCTCAGCGATTCATAGAGCTCGCCGCCGTTTCGCATCAGCGCTGCCGTCAGCTCAAACGCGGGCTTCTTGCCCTCGACAAGGTCGATTTTGTCCGCCGTGAGCGTATCGGTCTGATGCACCTGCGGGAAGTGCTCGCGGATGAAAGTGATTATCTCCGACTCGCTGAGTTCTTCGCCCTGCGCGCTCTTTGAGGAATAACTGACTATCAGCTTCTCTTTTGCGCAGCAGCACGCAGTATAGGCGATAAAGCGCTCCTCGGCGACTCTGTCCTCGCCGTATATCGCAGTCTCTATGCCCGCCTGCGCGAGACGTTCGCGCTCGCCGGCGTTGAGCATACCGCCCTGAACGGGATTAAGCGGCAGTTTTCCCGCGTTTGCGCCGAGGACGAACACTGCCTTGGGCGCGATGGGTCTTATTCTCTGCGCCGAGCCTATCGTCACCTCTTCGAGGGAATGGGGTATCTCGCCGAGGGTAACAGTGGAGAGCATGAGATCAAAAAGTCCGGAAAAGCGCGAGGCTTTTACCGGGGTCTTGCCGAGCGTCTGCGCCGCGACATCGAGCAGAGAGCAGAGGGTGTCCCAGAGCCGCTCCGTCTCAAGAGCGAGCACATTTTCGCCCGAATCCTCGAGATAAATCGCGAGGTCTTTTAGTCTCTGTGCCGTATCAAGCTCGCACAGCAGCTCGAACACAGCCTTTGCGCAGCCCTCGCCGTCGTTATCTTTGAGCTTGCCTCTGAACTTTGCAAACGGTTCGACCGCCTTTTCGCGCAGAGCGTTCAGCCTCTCAAGCTCCGCCGCTGCGTTTTCGGTCATCTCGCCGAATCCGTCGGGGCTCGACTCCCATTTTTTCAGCCAGCCCGAGCCGTTTATCTGCCAGAGATAAGTGTAGTTTTCAATGTCCGATATCTCGTCCGCCGCAAGCGGGCAGAGACCGGTCTTCAAAGCGCGCAGGACGCTGTCGGTATCGAAGCCCGTATCTGCTATTTTCAGCGCGGCGCGAACGAGCGTCATCAGCGGCTGATTTATAACAGGCTGGCGTCTGTCCTCGAACACGGGCACGCCGCATTTTGCAAGCGCGGTCAGCATCGGGCGGATATACGAAGTTTCGTCGCGCACGATAACTGCGATATCTCGGCTTCGGTATTCGCCTGTTCTGAGCATTCGTTTTATATGCGCCGCGGCATAGGCGCACTCACTGCGGATATCTGGCGACGCGACTATAGATATGCTGTCGCACGCGCCGGAAAACACATCCGCCTCGGGGCTCAGAAAGTCACTCGCAAACGCATCGAGCGCGGGATCGCCGTTCGGGTCGCTTATCACAACGGGCTTTGCGCACGGCACGCCGACGCTGTTCGCGAGTTTAATGAGCTTCTTTGCAGTATTTTTTGTATGATAGAATATATCGTCGCTGTCCCGCTTGATAAGATCGGGCGCGGTCAGCGCGACATAAACATCGTCTGCCTGGGTGAGTATCTTGCCTATAACTCCGAACTCCTGCGCGGTGAAGCCGCGGAAGGAGTCGAAGAACACCGTTTTGTTCTTGAAATACCCGCTTTCAAGAATTTTATCTTTGAGGCGGGTCAGCATGCGGCTGTCGTCAAGCCAGCCGTCGGAGACGAAAGAATCATAGACCGAGAAAACGAGCGAAATATCGGCGAGCTTGCTTTTCAGCAGCCCGTCTTCCATGTTGTTCATGGCGGCGGTCATATCCTCCGGAGATATCGCGCACTGGCAGAACTCCTCGTTGAGGCTTAGCAGCTCGCGCACGACCGCGGGGCTGTCCGCGCTGCGGGAATAGACATTCAGTTTATCGGCGCACTGTTCGAGGGCGCGGCTCATCAGAAGTATTTTTCCCGCTTCATTGAGGCGTTTGCCCTTGTCCCAGCCGACGGCGTTAAACACGGTATTCGCAAGGCGCGTGAAGCTCAGCACTTCGACGCGCTGGGCATCAGCCGTTCCGAGGCGTTCGAGCACTATGCGCTCGGCGGCAAAGGAATACTGTTCGGGCACTATCAGCACAGCCTCGCTGCCCGAAGAAGCGATCGAAGCCGCCGTATCATAGAGATACCCTGCGGTGCCGCCCACCGAGGGCGAAAGTATCAGTCGCAGCATTTCAAACCTCCGTCAGAAAGATTTCACACAAAGATTATATCACATCCGTGGAAATTTGCTATACCATATTTGGGACATTGATATTGTATATCCAAAAACTCTCTGATATAATAATATCAAAATGACTTATAAGGCGGTACGCAAGATGAGAATATCAACACAGACCGACATTATTTTTCCGGCTTTCGGCATTGACGAGGGCATGAAAATATTCAAAGAGGCGGGCTTTGACGCGCTCGATTTTTCGATGTTCTATATGAACAGCTCCCGCGAGAGCGTGCTCGGCAACATGGGTGAAGATGAGCTTGTCAATAAGCTTTTGGAGTCGAGTGAGAAATATTCGCTCCCGTTCAATCAGGCTCATGCGCCGTTTCCGAGCTACCGTTTCGGCGACGAGGAGTACAACAAATTCGTCTATGAAAAGCTGAAGCTCTCCATCCGCATCGCGGGCAAGATAGGCGCAAGCCAGATAATAGTCCACCCGACCGCCTGCCCGGACGGCGTGGATCAGAAGCAGTTCAACATCGATTTTTACAATTCACTCAAGCCCCTGTGCGAGGAGTTCGGCACGAAGATAGCGCTCGAGAATATGTTCGGCCACGACGACCGACGCCATGTCATGCTCGCTAATGTGTGCAGCTACGGCGAGCAGCTCGCCGAATACTATGACGCGCTCGACCCGAGATATTTCACCGTCTGCCTCGACCTCGGCCACAGCGGTCTTGTCGGCGACGACGCGGCGCACGCTATAAGAGCGCTCGGCCACAGGAGGCTCACGGCTCTGCACGTCCACGACAACAACTATATGGAGGATCTGCACATGCCGCCCTTCACCTGCAAGCTCGACTGGAAGGCTATCGCGCAGGCGCTGCATGACATAAACTACACGGGCGACGTCACTCTCGAGGATGACGGCTTTATCTCGAAGTTGCCCAAGCGCGCCCTCATAAACGGCACGCGCCTCGCCGCAGACCTCGCGTCCGAGCTGCGCGACATGATAGCTCTGCAATAGTTATATTTAAAAGCCGCATTCACCCGGATGCGGCTTTTTCTTGCAATAACAAATAGATTATGATATAGTTATATTTAATATACATATGCGTAAAACCGCACTGGAGGAATTTTTTTGGATACCCGAAGTTGGGTGCAGATAATTTGCCTTGTACTTCTCATACTGTTTTCGGCATTTTTCTCGGCATCCGAAACCGCGTTCACTTCCCTCAACAGAATAAGACTCAAGACCATGGCGGACGACGGCAACAAGAAGGCCGCCAACGCATACAAGATGGGCGAGAACTACGACAAGCTGCTCTCCACCGTCCTTGTAGGAAACAATATAGTAAATATCACGGCGTCGTCCGTGGCGACGGTGCTTTTCATCAAGCTCATAAACGAGAGCCGCGGCCCGACGGTCTCGACGATAATAATGACCGTGCTCCTGCTCATCTTCGGCGAGGTTACGCCGAAGACGCTCGCAAAAGAGATGCCCGAAAAATACGCGATGTTCGCAACGCCGTTTTTGAGGGCGCTCACAGTTATATTAACCCCTGCCGTGGCGTTCTTCATGCTCTGGAAGAAGCTTCTGAGCAAGATTTTTAAATTCAAGAAGGACGACACGATAACCGGCGACGAGCTTTTGAACATCGTTGACGAGGCAGAGTCCGGCGGCGGACTCGACGAGGACGAGAGCGATCTTATCCGCTCGGCTATCTCATTTTACGAATGTCCAGTCGGCGATATCCTGACCCCGCGCGTCGATGTCATTGCCGTTTCAAAAGACGACAGCGTCGAAAAAATAGCCTCGGTGTTCAACGACTCCGGCTTCTCGCGCCTGCCTGTCTATTCCGACGACACGGACGATATAATCGGCTTCATTCACATCAGGGACTTCAACAAATATGTGCTCACGAAGAAGCAGCCGATATCTTCGATAATCAAAAAGACCGTCTACATAGCAAAGCAGATGCAGATAAGCGAACTGCTCAAGCTCATGCAGCAGAAAAAGACGCACATGGCGGTTGTCGCGGACGAGTTCGGCGGCACGCTCGGCATAGTGACCATGGAGGACATTCTCGAAGAGCTTGTCGGCGAGATATGGGACGAAAACGACGAAGTTATTGAGGACTTCTCTCCCCAGCCCGACGGCACGGTAAAGGTTCTCGGCGGCGCGCAGCTCGACAAGATGTTTGAATATTTCGACATGGAGGAGGACGAGGAGTCCGAATCCGTATCGGTCGGCGGCTGGGTGCTCGAACAGCTCGGCAAAATGGCTGAAGTCGGCGACACATTTGAATACAAAAATCTTTCCGTCACCGTTACCGACGTTGAACAGCGCAGAGTTATAGAGATCTCAGTGAAGGTCGAAGAGCCGAAAGAAGAGAGCGAAGAGGACAAAGAGGACTAAAAAAATATATAAGAGAATAAGAGAGCCGGATTTTTCCGACTCTCTTTTTTATTTGTTACATCGTACTTGCAAGACCGATAAGCAACGGCATGGTCACTATCGAAATGAAGCTGACTATTGCGACCGTTTGGGATGCAAGGCCGGTGTCTTTGTTATACTTCGCCGCAAAGACGACCGTTATGTTTGCGGGTGGTGCGCTCGCCGCAATTATCATTGCGGTCAGCAGCGCTCCCGTGATGCCGCAGAGTCTGAAAACGCCGAGACATATGAGCGGTATCACCGCGAGCTTTATCAGCGCGACGCAGAGTATCCGCCACTCTTTGAGCGCGGATTTTATCTTCGCGTTCGAGAGATACGTTCCGAAAATCAGCATCGCCACGGGCGTATTGAGCGCGGCGAGATAGTCTATCGGCGCTTCTACGACATTGGGCAGTCTTATCTTCAGCAGATACAGCGGCAAGCCGATTATGAGCGATATCGTGCCCGGATTTATCAGGATGTTCTTGAAGTTGAACTTCGTCTTTTCGCCCGTCTCGGAGCGCGACATCAGCCAGATGCCGTGGGTGAACGAAAATAAGTGGAACATCATTATGACGACCGAGCCGTAGAATACGCCCTCGTCGCCGAGCACGGCATAGGCGAGCGGCAGAGCCATATACCCGCAGTTGCCGTAGACGCTCGAATATTTGAATATTGCAGCTTTGCCTATCGGTGATTTGTTGAACACAACGGAGCTGACCGCCACGCCGATAATATGTATCGCTGCGCCGCAGGCGGCGGCTAAACTCCATGGAGATGAACGACTGCACTATCTTTGCGGGAGTGATGATATAAAACATCAGATCCGTGCACAGGCGCGCAGCCTTCTCCGTGAAGAGCTTTGTCCTGTCGGCGATAAAGCCGACAGCGACGAGGATATACAGTATCGCCACCTGCTCGGCGGCGATGAGAAAATTATCTAAAAACATCAGCTCTCTGTTTTCTCAGCCGTTTCGGCGGTCTCGGTGTTTTTCTCGCCAAATCCGACTCTGGTCAGGAGCAGCGCGCAGATGAACACCGCCGCGCCGAGGTCGCACCACTCTATGGGCGACTGATTGCAGAGCAGATAGTCCCTGCCGACAAGGGTCATTATGAATCTCGGCAGGAAGCAAATCAAAGAGAACATAATTGCGGGCAGTCCGTAGCCGACGAGCTTCCAGTCGAAGCCGTCACCGCCGACCTTTGAGTTGAGCTGAGAAAACGCCATTAAAAATGCCATAAGGAACACGCACATAAACAGCTCATAGAGAAGATCGGAAACGTTGAGGAAATTTATCGTGCGCATGAAGCGGTGCATGAGTCTGAAGATGCACCAGAGCACCGGGAACAGCGCCATGAGCTTTGACTCCGAGGCGTTTGACTTGCCTTTTAAGTGACCGTAGCCGAAGAGGACGAAGAACACCGCCGCAACAACGGCGCAGAAGCCCTCAAGTCCCCTTGAGATAAGCCCGGTTTTGAGATACTGAACCGACTCAGTGCCGTACATGAGCGCAGTGTCAGTAGCAGTCGCGAACACTGTCTTATACTGCGAAACAGCGTCGATCATCAGCGTCAGAGCGAACATGAACGCAGCTATCGCGAGCCCTGTCGAACCGAACTTTTCGGTCGAATAAGATATCTTCTTTCTGCTCGCTATCGCAATTGCAAGAAACGCAACGGCGGACACGGCAAGCAGGATATACGACAGCCAGATGCTCCAGTCGCTGCCGCTGTAAAAGCCTGTCTTGGGTTCAATCACTCCTGACGCATACTGATAGCAGCGCACCGGAATCAGCACTAGAAGAACTGCTGCAAGGGCTATCATCATAATTTTAAGCATTGAAACTTTTTTATCTTTCGGCATTGTATCAAGTCCTAAAAATTATTTTTATCTGTTAAGCGTGCTCGTCGCTGGGTATATATCTGAGCTCGCCGGGATAATTATCGAGTCTTTCGTCAAGCTTTACATAGTTGCGCTGGGCGCAGACGCTCTTATATGCCGGGCGGATTATTCTGCCGCCGGTCATCAGCTCTTCCATTCTGTGCGCCGACCAGCCTGCAACGCGGGCGACGGTGAACAGCGGAGTGAACAGATCCTCGGGGATGCCGAGCAGCTTATACACAAGGCCGGAATAGAGATCGACATTTGCGCACATGATTTTTTTGTCTCCGCGCAGCTCGGCAAGAATCTGCGGAGTGAGGGTCTCGATAAGCTCAAGGAGCTTGAACTCATCCTCAAACTCGGTGTTCTCGGAGAACTTGCGCGCGTGCGATTTCAAAATAACCGCGCGGGGATCGGAGAGGGTGTAGACCGCGTGACCCATGCCGTAGATGAGTCCCGAGCCGTCGCCCGCCTCTTTTTTGAGAATCTTCTTGAGGAAATCGGCGACCTGATCCGCGTCTGTAATATCTTCAACGCCCTGCTTGATATATTCGACCATCTCGGCGACCTTTATGTTCGCGCCGCCGTGCTTGGGGCCTTTGAGCGAGCCGATGCCCGCGGCGATAGCCGGATATGTGTCG
>ERZ779932.268-NODE-268-length-24419-cov-2.405516_pt1 | contig 24419 bp, 20 predicted proteins | sample MGYA00511064_ERZ779932 | MGnify/ENA primary metagenome ERZ779932 (study PRJEB29588, sample SAMEA1966821) | human gut metagenome | biome: human gut; feature: human-associated habitat; material: faeces | place: Denmark | collected 2008/2010 ...
CGTATCGGTGGCTGCGCTTTTGAGCTTGTCGGTACGGATTTCCGCTTTCACCTGCTTTAGTTCCTCCTGCGCTTCGGTCTTCTTCTCTTGCAACAGTCTGGTTTCAGTTTCGAGGACTTCATTCTTCTTTTTCAAGTCCCTATAATACTGCATGGTGGTGGTGTGCCGTGCTTCCGAACCCCGTACCCCACGCTGCAATCCGTATTTCGCCATCACCCTTGCGTAATTGTCGTGGTAGGCGACCAAGGTCTGGCGGTTGAACAGGTCGTCGGCACACAAACGGACGGAATTTGTTTTCTTGCGGTACTTGCGCTTGCCATCAGCCTGTTCTTTCTTGGCTTTGCGCCTTTCACCCGTCACGATAGGAACAACGGCTGCGTGGATGTGCGGAGTCTTCTCGTCCATGTGCAGATGGGCGGCAACCACATTGTCTTTGCCGAATGTGGCTTGCAGCCATTGGATGCTGTCGCTGCACCATTCATCGAGCTTTCCTTTTTCCTGTATGTTCATCATGTCCTCGTGCGTACCCGACAAGACCACCCGAACGACACGGACTTGGTCGTGTGTGATTTTCCGTCTGATGCCTGCCGTGTTCAGCCTGTGGGCAATCGCTTCATCCCTGCCGTGAACGCCATCGGGGTATTCGACAAGCACCCTGTTCAGATGTGTTCTTGTCGGGTCTGCGTTTTTAGGTATTATCTTTCTCTCTATATGGTCGGACTGCGTGGTGTCCGATGTACCCTTTGCCTTCTTAATGTCCAATGAAAAATATCCCATATCATTACTGTTTTTGCGGTTATCGTTATGTTTCTTCTCTCTGCCTGTGACATCGGCTCACAGGTTTATTATGCAAATGAACCATTGCAGCACTCGGCATAATCCAAACGAGTTTGGCTTCTGCTCTCGTTTGCACAGGGTTTCCAAAGGGATTTCCCTTTGGCTCGATAGGGTGTTTTTAGCGTTACGGAGTAATGCGTGAAGAAAACGCCCTATTGAGCTATGGTATTTCTGTCTAAATACCTTGGGAGAGCGGACGTGCATATTACAGATGAAATCCCCCTTTCTTTTTCGGTGGCTGCATCATCCGCCTTGCGGATTGGACTTGCTTCTTCTCCTTTATCGGCTCTGCCGATTGGGACAAGGGCTTACCGCACAGGTAGTCGTTCAAGTCCTTATAATCACGATAGTACATTGACTTGTCAAGCAGCTGTTCCCCGAACTTCTCTTTCAGCTTCTTGCAGGTGTTCCATCCTGCCGTGTCGTTGTCAAGGAAACAGCCGACTTGGGTGTAGGTTTCCAATAAGCTTTCCGCTTTCGCAAGATTGGAAACGGAGTTCAGTATGACATAGTCCTGTGTGTCCAATCGCGGGTGTTGCGGATTGTTTCTTACTCGGATGGTAAGGAATGAGAGGTAATCCATGAACCCCTCGAACAGGTAACACATACATCGTTGTCCGCCCTGCTGTCGGATATGGGTGATGTCTTTCGGGGCGACACATCCCTTGAAGTATCTGTTGCGCACTTCATATCCTCCTGCCATGTTCGGAAAGCCGATGGCAAAATAGGGTTTGTCGGCATTCATAAACCGAAGCTCCCTGCATTCTCTTTTGGCAAGTCCGATGTTTATTCCCCTTTCTTGCAGATAGGCTATAAGAGCAGGAGAGGACAACTCACCAACCCTTAATCCCTGATAAGGCTGATTGTCGGAATGCTGTCTGCCAAAAGAGAACGATGCAGGGCGGATGTATGCTGTCCGCTCCTCTATGCGTTTCAGCAGATAGGCTACATCTTCCGAATAGTAAAGTTCCGCTGCCAATGCGAGGATGTTTCCGCCTTTGCCGATGCCGAAGTCGTACCATTTTTCAAGCTCGGTGTTTACCTTGAACGATGCGTCCGTTTCTTCCCGTAACGGTGATTTGTACCACAGGTTCTTGCCTTGTTGCTTTACAGGCGTATAGCCCAGACTTTGCAGATAGTCTGCCAGTTTGATTTGCTTTACATCTTGGATTGTCATATTACATACGGTTTTGAAGTTGATGAAAATTTGTTGATTTGATGAATTGTCAATGTAATATATTTATATACAGCCTCGTAACCTCTCAACATCTTCTCAACAAACCACTCGCCAAAAGAGAAATCAACAAACGGGTGTCGGTGGTCTCTCAACTTCTCTTTTGGCTTGTTGAGATTTTGTTGAGAATGTATATCGTTTATTGTCAGTGTATTTATACCCATATTCAACAATTCAACAGAAAAATGATAATATTACAGGGATTCAAGTTGCTCCCTTGTGACGGTGTAGAAGCGTCCCACTCTCCTTATCGGCTCATACCGACACTCCCGATTGCAGTTGAACTGGTAGGTGGTATAAGTCAGTCCGTTTGGCGCAGGGGTCAGTTTCCACCTGGCAAGACATGGCGAATTTTCTTTCTTGTTAAAATTCAAGTACTTGCAATTTTTCGCAGCTTAATAGGTAACGATTTAGAAACCAGCAAAATTCTGTATTTCACCTCGTTTTGCAGTAATTCAAAAGAACGCTTTTCCTAATTACAAAGTTAGCAAATATTTTCAATATATCACTGCTTTAGTTTGACTAATTCCGTATAAGCGATACCATCTGACAATTTATGATATTGCTTCAAGGTCTTCTCCAATCCCAAAGCCAATTCTTTCTGAATATACGATGGCACTATCGACTCATTGAACCTGTCGACAATTGATTGAATGTTTTGTAGCGGTTGACCTGTAATAACTATCTGGTTATACACAGCACTATAGTAATAATAGGCTTTATTTTCTGTTGACAATTGTATTTTTTGTTTGATATAAATCTGTTGTTCACGTATTCTTTGGGCAACCTTAAAAAAGGTATCAATTTTTTCAAATGCCTCCTGAGATATGTGCCCGACAACACTGTGAGCGTATTTATTCCACTGATTTTCTTCAAAAATTATAGTAGAGTAATGAATCGGCACTTCTTGGATGCAGCCGTTTATAAGCCCTTCAGATAATATATACTCAATGTTTTTCTCAATGTCATTTATCTGAAGCAACAAGATTGACACTGCGTTTCTCAATTCCTTTCGCTTATGGGCATAAAACTGCCATAATGCGATGCCGATTGTTGCCCCAATGGTAACAATCAGCACGAGCGTTTGAAATAAATTTGACTCCCAAAATGAGGTATTCATAATTTGTCTTTTTGCAAAGTTACAAAAAAGACAGAAAATTCCACATGTATCTTTCTATTTTTTACCCGTTTATGATTTTGAACAATGCAGCATTAGACGGAATATTCAGTTCACAACATTGAATGTTCCTCTCGAAATATCAAAGAACCTATCGAAGAATGCTTTCAGTTTTGCAATGACAGTCTGTTTCTTCTTGCCCCGGTTATTTTACTTGATTTTCGAGAATAGAGGTATGGGCTGTAATATCTGCGTGATTTCAGTTCCGCCCTCTACATCTCCCTACCACGGAATGATGAATTTCCCTATCAACTCTTTTTGTTGCGCAAGTCTGGACTTGAATCAATGGTTTACATTCACCCATATTATTAGAAAGATATTTGTTTAAATCCTCCAACATCTTCGAAATCTTTATTTTCAGCGCAAATGTCAGGTTGTAAATAATCTTCTATGCCAGATAATTTTAATAGAATCTGTTCATCGCTTACAGTTATTCGGCTTCGGATTTTCTTGAAAAATTTAACCTCTGAATAAAGGACTTGCTTATCTGCTTCTATCATTTTTATGGCAAGGTCAATTAGTGTGATTTGTTCATCATCGGAAAGAACTGTATTTGAAAGTTCACTAAGGTAATCTTTCAAAAAGGCTTTTCCTTGACTATTAATCTGATTGACATACTCATTAATTGAGTATTCTACTTGAATCTCCTGAAAAAGGGTACTATTTTCGGTTAATTCTTTAATCATATCCACTTCTTCTTGTGCGATTTCTCCATCACAAGCACAGCAACAGAACAATGTTTTGAGATATAATTCATTTGTTTTCATATTCGTAGCATTTTTATTTAGAAACCGATTCTTCGGCGTGATTGTTGTATTTGTTCACCAGCCATTGCCGCTTTTATCCTTAAATATTTGTCAAGTTCGGATTTTGTCAATGACGGTTTGGTTTTACTAATAACATCTTCAAGAATAACCATTGTAATTCTTGATTTTTGTCGCAGAGCTATTCGTGAATATAGCGTAACCAAACACACTGCCAATTTCTTATCCATTGCCCATCCTCACGCGAATTCTAAAAAATAACCTTGTAGTCAAAATATTAGCCCAGGACTACATCAAATATAGAAATAATATAAAAGAAAAGCAAGTTTTTTATTTCTTTTTTATGATACATGCCATATTTTGTATAGAGATAATTTAACAACAAACTTAATTAAGTTTATAACAGTTACAAACATTACTATTATTTATTCATAATATGCTGTATTAAAAAATATTATTCTATTTTCAAGCTTTTAATATAAGATACCAAATCACCTACCTTATTAATATTCTTTGATTTGTATCTTACTAATAAATCTGATTCATTCAACCTTATTGAGTATTTATCAAATAAGAACTTGATAAAAAGGTTCCTGCTATCCTTGTCTATAAACAAATTGTCTATAGAATCACTGTAGCACAATTTTATATCTATATATTGCCAAAGAGCAGATAATATACCGAACTCCATTTTTTTTGTACTATCGATAGAATACCCTGTTACTTCGTTATATTTAAACTCTAAATTACATTTTGGGCAAAGGCACCTTGTATTAAATTTATTGGCAAGTTCTTTATTAGAAAATAACAGCCCTGGATGTCTTAGTTTTAGTATTTTCTGGCTGTTATTCTCCAGAATAATATTATTTGTACTTCCACAAATCGGACACTGCATATTACTATTCATTATTTTATCTCCATTGATTTAAATTATAATTAGATTCTATTTCATTCTCAACGTCATCAGGCAGTTGTGAGAAAAAGTCTAAACCTGTTATTCTTTCAACCTGGTCTACAGAATTTACATAATGGTCCAATGGATTGTTGCCAGATGCATTCTTGTATATAAACCCAATGGCTCTTGGTTTACCTTCATCCAAACCTGCTAATATAACTTTAAAGAATGCATTAGGAACACGGATTTTACGCTCTTCTCCAATATAACTTATATCGTTTTTATACAATATAGGGCCACAAGCAATATAAATAGTACCAGACTCTTCAACCCATCTTCTACAATCATCTTCCAACTCTTTCCAGTCGCCTCTATTAAGATTATGATGTTGTGGACAAATGTTCGTCATATAAAAACTCTCTCTCATTGCTTGTTTGTCCCATTTGTTATCTGCTGCCGGACACATATGTCCTCTATCATATCCTGAATTACTATAATCACCTGTTTCTACAGCTATACCTCTTGGTATATCTGGATCCGGATAAAAATGTCCGGCTCTACTTTCTCTTTCTATTAATTTCGAAGAATTAAGTTCCCATGCTACCCAATTAGGTATATTAAGCTCAGGATTAAAAGATACAGTATAACCTAACCTATAATAAATATTCTCTGCCCTCTCAATAGTATTAATAGGAATCTCTAAATTTTGTGATTGTTGATAGCTATTCGAACAAGAAATTAGACTTGTACAAATAAAAATAAAAACAGAAAATATTAATCTCATAACGCAAGATGTAAAATAACACATAAAAAAAGTGATGAAGATATGTATTATTGTAACATACCTACATCACCTATAATTAATTATTAGTTTTTCTTAGCACTTAATAGATGCCATAGTTCTCTAACCCAAAGGACAAGTGAAGATAAGACTACAATAATAAGCCAATCTATAATACCTGATACATTCAAAGTCCAATTAAGTGTGTGGAACATTGGCTCAACATTAAAGAACTCATAGAATACTTCTACTATGATAATTTGTCCAATAACAATAACACCAACTATCGTTTTGAATCCAGAGCTTAGCTTAAGTTTGAACAAGCTTTTTCCAGTTTCGAAGGAACGGGTATTAAACATATACCAGAAATGTGTCCACACAAATATTGAGAAAATCAGTGTCTGCTCATAAGGAGTTACGCTATTTGCTTCGCCCAACTGTAAAGTTAATAAGTCCATTAAACTAGTAACATCACTGTGCTGGAAAATATAAACGAATAATAGTGTCAACAGGAAGAAGAAACCACCAACACCAACAATATCGAAAGCCATAGGCTTATTGATGATAAAGGCCTGTCTTTCCCTTGGCTTATCATTCATAACCTCTGCTGAAGGAGGAAGTGAAGCCAATGCCATTGCGCCAAATGTATCCATAATCAAGTTCACCCACAACATTTGTGTAACAGTTAGTGGTGATTCAGCACCCATAAATGCTCCAACTAGAACAATAAAACAAGCTGCAACATTTACAGTTAACTGGAATAGTAAGAAACGTTGAATATTCTGATAAAGAGAGCGACCCCACATAACAGCCCTACCAATACTGCTAAATGAGTTATCAATAATAGTTATATCACTAGCTTCTTTAGCGACTGAAGTACCAGCACCCATAGACAAACCAACATGAGCGGCTTTCAAAGCAGGAGCGTCATTAGTACCATCTCCAGTAACTGATACAACCTGATTCTTCCTTTGCAGAGATTCAACCAAACGCTGTTTGTCCATTGGTCTCGCTCTGGCTATAATCTTAAGATCAAGAACTATATCATCTAATTCACTGTCGCTTAATTTAGCAAATTCAGGCCCAGTTATAATATGCTTATCGCTGTCAGTATTTGACCAAAGTCCAATCTGTCTACCGATTTCAATAGCAGTACCAGTAGTATCTCCTGTTACTATTTTAACTTTAATACCGGCTTTCATACATTCTGTTACAGCAGCTGGAACATCTGTTCTAATAGGGTCAGAGATAGCTACAATACCTAAGAAATTAAGACCTGTAGCAACTACCTTTCCACTTTCGATATATTTATCATTATCATCCAGTATCTGATAAGCAAATCCCAATGTACGCATAGCTTTTTTCTGATAAGCCTGAAGCTGATTGTCAACTTCTGATTTACTTACATTAGCAGAAGAACTGTTACACATTCTGTAAACTATTTCAGGAGCACCCTTTACATACAGGATTTTCTTTCCATTAACTGAAGAAGTAACGACAGTAGCCATGTATTTTCTTTCTGTAGAGAATGGTATCTCAGATAAAGTATTAGCACTCTCTTTTAAAGTTACATGGTCTATTCCTTGTTTGTGTAACCATAATAGTAAGGCACCTTCAGTAGGATTTCCAACAACATTTGGTTCAGTTCCTGACAGGTCTAGTGATGCTGTTGAGTTAACAGCAATACCTTCAGCTATAAGTTTGCTTGCCTCGTCTTCTTTAAGCTGTTGTTTATCCAGATTATAAAATTTGGTTTCATAAACCTGCATTTTATTTTGTGTCAAAGTACCAGTTTTATCAGTACAAATAACGGTAATTGCACCCATTGTTTCACAAGCATGCATTTTACGAACCAGGTTATTTGTTTTCAGCATACTTCTCATAGAATAAGCAAGACTCAATGTTACTGCCATAGGCAACCCTTCTGGTACAGCTACAACAATAAGAGTTACAGCAATCATAAGGGTGTCCAATGTATGAGCTAAGAGTCCTGACAATTCTGCCTCAGGCAACAAATATTCATGTAAACCTAAAACAGCACCTATGAATATAACCGCAAAAGTTATAATAGTAGAAACACATGCAGTTTTTGACCAGTCTTCAAATTTCTTAATAACCAGGTAAAAGAAAAGAGCAGTTGGAATAATCAAACAGCATGCCAACAGATTCCATGAGAAATAATGAGCTATTCTACCAACAATGATTAATGTAGCAAAGCCATAACTTAAATTTGTAATAAGTTCACTTAAACCATCCAATTGCTCATTCAGAGGAGTTTTAACACCTTTCCTTACACCCTGTTGAGCAGCTAGAAGTTTAATGTATTCCTTATTTTCTTCTTCCGTTAGTTCTCTTTCTTCCTTTATTTCATCATATTCTTCCAACTTTTCATCTATATCACTACCTGTCATTTTAGCGAAAAGTTTTCCATTTTCAGTAGAATCGCCAACCTTATCTACTCTATATACACCGTGTCCTTCCATTACTCTTGTACCACGCAATACATAATTAGAAGGATAAGTAGCTTCAGAATCAAATTCAGATTCAATAGTAGTTTTGCTACAAACCGGCTCTCCAGTTAAGGTTGACTCATCCATATGGAGTGTAATTGATTCCAGCAGTTCTCCATCAGCAGGAACTTCATCACCAGTACTCAATAAAACAATATCCCCAACAACAATATCTTTTTTAGGAACTACCGTTACGTTGCTATTTCTAATTACTTTTACCGGTTCGTCATTATTAACCTTGTTCAATAGGTTAAAAGCCTTGTTTGCCTTAAGCTCAAAATAGAATGCCAAACCTGTTGCCAACAGTATAGCTACAAAAATACCAGCTGGTTCAAAAAAGACTGTCAAACCTTCCCCAAGTCCAAAATATTCATAGCAAGCGATACCAATAGATAAGATACCGGCTATTATTAATATGACAATTAAAGGATCAGAGAATTTCTCTAGAAATTGTTTCCAAAGTGAATCCTTCTTAGGTGGCGTTAAAAGATTCACGCCATACTTGGCACGACTCTCAACAACTTGTTGGTCGTTTAAACCTTCGTAATGTTTTCTTTTTTCCATGTATATTATGTATTAATTATTAATTTCTTCCATAAAGCCCTCAAGTCCACCTTCAAGTTGTTTACTTAAATCTTCCATTTGTTTTTTAAGATCTTTGACAGCACTTTTTGTCATCTTTGCTAGAATCTGGCCTTTAATTCTGCCTATCTCCTTTAGTTCCTCATCAGTATATTCATACTTAGATAACTCTTCCTCTATCTCTGTAAATTCATTTGTTATATTATTCCAATCTTCTTCAGAGTAATTTTCACTGTTATTATCTATCTTTTCCAACAAGGAAGATAATTCATCAACAGGAGTTTGAGAGGTTTCACAAGAAGTAAATACCAAAGGGGAAATTAAAAGAAAAAGAAATAGTTTAAAAATATTCATAGCTCAATTATTTAAAAAACTCTGTTTCGTCGATTTTAATTGTATTGAAATTATTATTTACAATACCATTTTGAATATTAATATTCAAAATATAATTAATAGTATGTTGAGAATTTTTCTTACCAAAATCGAAGACATCTACGCTTTTTTCATAATAACAGTTACGTGTAAACTTACCATGAGTCATACCATCTTCGAATTTTTCCATCCAATCATAACCATAGGCTATCTTAAGATAATACTGGCCTTGTGGTATCTGATTTATTGTTATTGAAGAATTTTCGCTCACAAATATATATCGTATGCACCTGTCATTTGACAGGTCTATTATCTTCACAGCAATATCACAGCCCTCACCCATATTAATATCAAAATAATTGTCCTGAAGGCCATATTCCGGTTTAACCCCATAGGAAGAAGGTAGTTCTCCATCCATACTGCTATCCGATTTTAGAAGCCAACCTTCATCTATGTATTTCTTTTGTATCTCGCTTAGAACAGGTGAAGTCTCAACCTTTTCTTTTTTATTATTTGCACATCCGCTAAAAAGTAGAAGAGCAAAACATAAAATAAATATAGTTTTAATTCTCATAGAACTTAAAACAAACCATTAATTAATGCAGCAATAACAATGACCAGACCAATTATCTTACACACCATCCTTAATGCTGCCTTGTTTTTCTTTTTCTTAAAATTATTTTCGAGAAGTATAGGTATTACAAACCATATACATAACCCTATTATAACTGATATAATCATATTTCAATGTTTACGAAATAAAGAAACCAATGAAGAACATCGGTTTCTTTATTTCAGTATTTACAGTTTTAATCAACTAAACCATCACGATACATTTCGTTAACCTTGTTTTGGATAACAGTGTATTCGTCACCGAGCTTTTGTTTTCTCTCCAATCCATTGCCGTAAGTACCACGTATAACAGCAATAGCTTTCTGTTCGAGGCTACCATTTACAGGTATTGCAGATGATGTTTGAGTTTTTTTCTCTACTTTGACAACATCCGGCTTTGAACTTTGTTTAGAGTTGCTTTCTGATGAAGGCATCTCTGCTGTTGCTTTAGTAGTTTCTTCCTTTAATGTATTGTCTGTTTTCTCTACATTTGTTGAATCAACCTTTTCTGCTGTTTCTTCTGTTTTGGCAGGCTGAATAGAATCAGCTTTAGCAGTAACAGGATTCTGAGCTACATTTGTTTGTACTGATGTCTCATTATCTTTACCCACAAAAACAAAGAACAATATAGCAGCCAAAACAACTATACCCCAAAAGACCCAAAGGTTACGCTTGTTACCACCTCCTGTTTTATTAACAGGTTCCTGCGGAGCTGTATTCTTTGGTTGTATATCTTGTTTTACATCAGAATCAGCTATCTTGGTCTTAAGAGTAACTTTTTTCTTTAGTTGTACCATATTAGCAATTTACAATTAATTCAAAGCCAGGAATTTTCTCATATGCAGTGCTTAAATCCATTACATTGCTTTCGTTCTTCAATGCATAAACTCCATCCTTATTCTTAATTGAACAAACGCAGTAAACATGGCCTTCCTCTTTAGAGTCTGCTAACACTTCCAGATAGTCACCTGAGTCACTTTGAAGTTCTACACGTCCACCTTCGTCAGCATAGGTAACATCTTCACCTTCAACGGCAGCGTTATAATTCACGATACAAACATAAGCTGTGTCGATTTCACTAAGACTGGCAATATTGATTTGTTCTGTTTCCTCACCACCTGGAGCCGGTTCTTTATTATCACCCATGTGAAGCATAAATGGGAATTTGCTTAAATCACCTAGGTCAGATTTCTTTCCTCTATATTCATTAGAGAAGACTCCACCGATTGAGCCGTCTTTTTTCTTAAAGAATAGGCATAAATCAAGGTCTGTATCAGAAGACCAAATAAGTTTTACTTTAAGTTTACCAGAGAAAGTGAAAGCAGCTTGTTCTTCTTTTCTACGAAGAGTAATTTTCTTTTTTAATGTTATTTCAGCCATAATTATAAAAATTAAAAGTTATTATTCGCATATTAGTGAGAACCCAGGTATTTTATCAAAAGCAGTACCCAAATCCATAACAACACCTTCATTTATAACAGAGTTAATACCCTCATTATTCTTGATACTACATACATGGTAAACATGTCCATCCTCGGTAGCATCAATCAGGACTTCCAGATAGTCACCTGAGTCACTTTGTATTTCTACTCTACCTGAATCCTGGGCAAAGTTTACCTCTTCTCCGTCTATAGCTTTACTGTAATTTAATACGCATACATGCGCTGTATCTATATCATTTAGACTGGCAATATTGATTTGCTCTGTAGATTCTCCCCCAGGTGCCGGTTCTGCTTCATCTCCCTTATGTAACATGAAAGGGAATTCAGACAAATTACCTAAATCAGATTTTTTCTGACGGAATGCTGAAGAGAATACGCCTCCGATTTGTCCATCTTTTCTTTTAAAGAAAATACACAAATCCAAGTCTGTTTTAGACTGCCACAACAATTTTACTTTTAGCAGTCCATCAAATGTAAATTCCGCTGGCTTTTCCTTACGGCGCAGCGTAATTTTTCTTTTAAGCTGTACTTCTGCCATATGTTATTAGTTTAAAAAGTTAAAAATAATCCATTCTAACCCAATTCATTTTTTTAATATCAGCTTTTAAAGAAATCATCTTTTGCAGATGGTTTCGTATGCTGTTTCTGTTTTGATTTCTCTAATTTAGAAGAATCAGAATCAAAGAAACTATCACCTGAAGATTCCTTTTTCTGACTATTCGTATTAGAAGGAACACTCTTGCCTTTATTTTGACCTAAGCTGTTCCCTTTAGGACTATCGGAGCCAAAGAAGTCATCACCTGAAGATTCTTTTTTCTGCCTACTTGTCTTATAAGGAGTTTCCTTAGTTTGGTCTAAGTCTTTTCCTTTAGGATTATCAGTGCCAAAGAAGTCATCAAAAGAAGAATCTTTAGAAGGTCTATCTATTTTTACTGGAGGTTTTCCATACTCTTCAGTATTATTTGGCATAGGAGAAGATATATGTTTCTTTCCACTAAGTTTATCCTCCCAGGCTTCTTCTGCATCAAAAATTTGTTTACGAAGATTCCTTATAATATCACTTCTGTCAGGATATTTCTCGTGTAATACCTTGATAATTTCTTTAGCTTCAGGCCATTGTCTATCAGCAATAAATGTTTTCACATTAGAAACCAAGCTCTCAAAATTCTTTTGATCTTGAATTAGCTTGAACTTGTCCTGTGCCTTTTCCAAATATCGTTTAATAGAATCATCAGATTTTATAGATAATGCTTTGTTGCATAGCTCTATAAGTTCTTCCCAATGTTCATTAAAACTTGCTTCATTTATCTTAATCTTTAACGATTCAAACAGCTCTATATCCTTAAGATATTTGTTCCGTCTTTCTTTAAGATAAACTATATGCTCATTCCATTTTCTAGGATTCTGAATATCCTTGTCAATGAGCTTATTGCATATTTCTATGGCTATGTCAAAGTTATCTTCTTTTTCGGCCTTAGTAAGTTCCTGTTCTAATAAGCCCAATTCTTCTTTATGCTTCTTCTGTATATTTTGGATTTTGGATATACGTTCCTCAATCTCTTTATTATTAGAATCAGCATGCTTAGCCTTATTCAGTTCTTCTAATGCTTCCTTATATAATTTCTGACCAATAAAGGTGTCAGCTCGTAAAAGAAACTCTTTAAGGCTTTCTGTTAATTTGATTTTTCTTTGTGATTCAGTAAGAATACGTTTTGCCTCAGAAGAATCAGGGCGTAATTCTAAAGCTGCCTCACTCTTTGAATAAGCATCCTGCCATCGCTGTGAGTTCAAGGCATCCTGAGCCATCCTGATGGTTTTATTATATTGCTCATTCTTGACCTTGATTTCGGATAGCTTTCTGTTTGCTTCATCCAACATTTTCTTTACTTCCTTATCATCAGGCTTTAAAGTAAGAGCAATGTTTAGAAGATCTATCATGCTGCTATAGTCACCTTTCTTCTCATAAGATTCAGCGTCAACAATGGCGGCATTGAACTTTCTCTCATCTTCACGCATAGCAGCATTAGCAAGATCAATTTCTTCCTGCTTCTTAAGTGCAGCTTCTCTAGCTTTTCTATCTTCTTCTGCAATTTTAATCTGTTCTAATTGTTCATAAGAGAGATTTTCGATATTCTTTCTTAAACTATCAAATTGAGACAAGTCCATTTGACTGTAAATACCAACAATCTCAGGAATATCCTTATTCCCAAAAGCAACTATATTGTTCGGAGTTACAGGATAACGCTGTAATAACTCTTCCTTGAACATGCTATTCTTAAATGAATCACCTATGAAAATAATATGACTTATATCTGAGAATACAATATCAAGTTCTTTTACATATTGAACAATATTGTCAACTACATCATTGACTATTGTTTTGGTTCTTTCCTCAATAACATTCTTCAGAATAGTAGCATTCTGCTTATTATGTGGGGCTCTGGAGAAAGTTATATCGTTATATATAACAGGACGACCAAACTTGGTGTTGTCAAGTTGTAATAGCCATCTTTCCAGATTTTGGTTCAATCTGTTAATTTCCTCTTCCTCTTCCTCTTTTCTTAGGAATTTAGTTGAATTATTAATTTGCCAAACAATCTGTTCCAGTAATGCCCGGCCTCTCAAATCAGTTCCATAACCTCTTAGGAGTCCTTCATTTCCTTGTCTAACAAAAACATTATTACTTTGTTTGTAAACGACATATCGGAGATTCTCATTGCAAGCTGTAATAACGAGAATGCAATTTGAATCATTCAACAGGCCCTTTTTATTGGAAAGTTCTACAGCTAAGTGAGAGATTCTAGCAACACTCTCTTTGATAACAAAATTATTCTCTTCCAATATATCGAGAAAAACCTTCTGGGCGGCATACGAAACATCAACTGAAAAAGAGATGTAGGTATCTATTTTCTCATTTTCATTAAAGTCCCTAGTTAGGTGTTCAAGTATATCAGATGCCTTAAAGATTTCTTTCAAACTAACATCTTTTCCAAATCTTTTAAAGGTTTCATCTTCTTTTACGACTTTAGAGAATATATCACCATAGTAATGAAGCTCCTTATCCAGATAATGCTTCTGATAAGATTTACCATAAATAACTCTATCATTATTAATATCTTCATAAAAATAGAGCCAAATACGGTCTTCCCTATTAGGCAGATCTATACGACGAGGTATATTGTCGTAGCAGACTGCTGCGGCAATATACCATCTGTCTATATATAGTGATAATGTCTTCATTAACTAAACACTTTTTTTATTAATGTTTTCTCCAGGAAGCATGAGCCTTCTGTTATAATCAAAGGTTGATGATAAGCGAAAGAACCACCATTATTTACTTTTCGTTTGGCACTCTTATATTCGCTGTCCTGGCAAATGAAAGCTCCTACCTTATTTGGAAGATCGGCGAAATCATTTCTGAGTTCAGCGTCCATAGTGCATAATTTAGTTTTTACACTTACGAAATTGATAAAGATATTGAAAAACTCTTCAAAACATTCCATGCTTGTGAAGTCAAAGTAATTCATATCATTATCGAAGTATTCACCGGACAATTCATCTGTAGGCAACAACTCTCTAGATGCACCCTGTGAATTTGTAAATCTTACACCTATCTCACCACAGATATCGCTATGATTATCTACGAATACTTTATTTAGATCCTGCATATCGCATAGACCTTTAGCAACCTCTGCTTTATTGTCAACCTTGATTTCGTCTCTGTATTTAACATCCAGTTCCCTATCAATTATACGTTTAACACCGGCATTGAGACATGATTTATAATATCCCATAGTGGTACTGTTACTAGCAGCATTACGGAGCCAGTGGAATAAGCGACCACCTTTACCAAACGATAGAATATCAATCCTAGTAATATTGTCAAGATTGTTATCCTTGATAGTCTTTCCAATAAGCATACCAGAATAGTAAAGCAACAATCCTGTTACATATGCAGGTAAAGTAAATACTACTTTTGCATTATCAGCTATAGAACTATAGAATTTATCGTAGTCTTCTTCTGTCTTCAGCTGATCAAATATACTATTGAGGTAATAAGGGGCCTTCTTCTTCTCCTTAATTATTTCCTGTATATTTGCTACAAAAACCTTTGTACTCTTTCCTTCATGGAAGTTCAATAAAGCACGTCTAAAGTCATCAGAATTTATAACAGTGTTAAAGAAAACACCGGCAGCAAGTCTCACAGAACTTTCTCTGAAAAGTGAAGCCTGATTACCTTTTTGCGGATTCTTAGCCAATAGAAGAATGTCGCTTGTAGAACCACCAACATCAATACCTAGGAACATATTATTATTGTTAAGACCGAAGTTGTTATTTGAAAGTGCATAACTACATACGGCTTCAGCTTCTGTGATATTCTCATCATTGATAGACGGTTTCCTACCCATAATAGGTGTCATACGAGACAATTCCTCAAATATTCGTCTTAATTCGTCAATGTCAGCCTCCATCATAGAACCTGGATAACTCCAATTTATTTGAGATGGTTTAATTTTATTCTGGTAAAGGAAGGCACATGTTTGTAACCAAATACTTTTTAAGAAAGCACGTTTCTTCAATAAACCTTTATCATCATTCAACCATTTCATGTTATAATGAAGATTACCAGCCTGTGTTTCTATAATAAATTCATCCATGTGATTGACCAAAATATTAGGACGATTTACAGGAACACCGCCTTGTATTTCTTCTGATATACCATTCTTAGTATAACGAGTATCATGTTCATGAAGCCATGACTTTAATTGACCATTATTGGATTCATAGTTAGTGAAGAATAGGAGTTCGTCATTCTGGGCAATTGAACGAGTATCCGTATTTTCTTTACCAACTATAACTGACCTATAATTCTTAAACTGAACCGGTTGGGCACCTCTATTTCCAGCGTTAAAGTAAACACAAGTGTTATTACTACCAAAGTCAATACCTACAACAGCAGTATTTTGTACATCAACATTTGATAAATCCTTAACTACATCAGGTCTGAACATTAATATACCTGCGCCACAAGGTTTGCCAGCCTCTTTAACTTTAACGAGAACGCCAGCCATTGGCTTATCAGTGCTTATAATATCATATTTAATCAAATCTGTACCTTGACCATGAGGATATGTAACAAGTTGTTTAACATCAACCTGACGATCTTCTTCTGGTGCTATCTCATAATCCGAAGTTAAGAACTCACCTCTTATATTTCTTAGTATCTTACCTTCAGATTTAAAGAATGGTATAAAGTTCTCATTTACATCACTTGTAAACTCAGAATATAAATAGTATTTATTCCAGTTTTCACTGACAAAGTTAGGCCATAAAATAACTCTGCCATTAGAAGTCATCCATTGAATCTTGTATTCTCTCTTGTTAAGCGTAACAGGTTCACCGTCAATTTCAACTACCAAAGTTACAGCTAACTGACCAGCATCATTTATCTTGGCAGTAAGTTTAGTGTTTCCTGAAGTTGAAGAGTAACCCAATAAAGAAGACAGACTATTTTTAAAGATGTCAATGCCTTGCTCTGATAACGGCAGGGAAAAGTAAGAGCATGATCCATCACTTAAATCAGGAACTCTTAAGTAATACACTGGAGCCTGAGAAAGTTTTGTTAGCTCATTTTTATCTTCACACCATCCAACTACAAAATTATCCTTGCTTAAGAGGTTCTGTATATCACCTATAACCTGACAGTTACCGTCATCAAAATAAGTGAAGGTGAAATCCTGCTTCATGTAAACCGGTACATCACTCTTGAACAAATCTGCAAATGGAGCTGACAGATTACCGTATTGAGCAATAGGGCCCACTTGACGAAGCAAACCATTACCTTTAGCACTAAGTTCATTTTCCCACTGTCTGCTTACAGCCTTGAATCCTGTCAATTCTATCCTTAGATTGTTTCCTCTCTGAGAATTGATTTTAGTCTCAAAAGCCTGTTGGTTACGGTTCATGTTTTTAACAAACAAATAAACCTTTTGCACTTCTTCTGGAGTAAGATAATTCATCGGGTCCTCAAACTTTCCTTGACGATACCAATTAATATCTGAAGCATCATTACCCAAGTTACTATAATCAACACCTGTAAAACAACCGGTAAGAGGAGATGTACCACCAACAAGATGTTCTCTATAATAGATCAGTTGAATAAATGGTTGGGCATCCGGATTTCGAGCCAAGTCATCCTGATTACTCCAAACATCCTTTTCATTGAACAGCATTCTACCAAAGGCAGAAGCTATATCATAATCTCCCCCTCTGACATCCATATAAACAGGATCAGAAAATCTAATTCTGTCAGGGTATAATGCTATTACAGCCATCAAGCCTTTCCATTCGGCATGAAGCATATTATAGAACTGTAATAGACCTTCTGTGTTTATATTTGGATCTGGTGCAGCTATGGTAGAAAAGGCAAACTTAAAAAGTTTGGCTCTTGCCCATGGAGTAGGTATACCAGAAATTAATGCACCTAGTTTTTCTGCAGAGATATCCTCTAACATTTTTCCTGTATGAATACCCTGTATATATGAAGGAGCATTATTGAAGTTGTTCCACTTACCAACTTCTCCTCCGTTCTTGTCTATTTGACTTTTTATTAGTAGAGCTTTTGACATAATGAATTAGAATTTATAAAGTGAAACAAGTGTGTTATATATTCTTTTATATAATTGTTCTCCACGATTGGTCATAGATGGCATTTCTTTTTGGTTTTCATCCTTAAATGCTCTTTTAAACTCGTTAAATTTAGAGCTAATTAATCCAACATCAAACTTATTATCTTTGCCTATACCAGTCGTTTTATATAAGTCCTTATTCCACTTGTATTTCATTAGTTCTTTTTTCTTCTGTGGTGCAAATAAAGCAGCATTCAGAATGAACTTATCATCACCACCTGCAGACCTATGAAGCTGACGTAACCAACCTTCATACAATGTGTCATCTTGATTAATAGAAAAATGGAACAATTTAAAATATTCTTTTACACCATCCTTGATTTGAGTGTTATCTATATCCAGGAAATTCACAATATCCTTTTGATGTCCTGATTTTACACTATTAACAAAATCATCCTCTCCATTGCAGAATAAAGAAAACACTGTTAGCATACCAAGTTTCTTAGCAAATTCCTGTTCCATTTCTTGGCCAACAAAATCTCTGAATTCCAATTTTCCACTGTCGTCAACAGCTCTATACAAATACTCTGTGTCATGGTTCTGCTTTCTTGTTCGTAAATCATCTTCAGGAACCTTAAGAAAATGAAGTGCAGCACAAGCGGCCATAAGCTCGATATAATGAGAATCATTACATTGGTTTGCACCACCAGTAATTGTTTCTGACTGTTCCTTTTTAGCCATAGGGTTCCAGTCCAAACCAGGAGTCCCCAACATGTAAAATTTTTGATATGTACTTTTTACAGTACTGTCATCATCATAAAACATCATTGCAACCTGAGAGTTTAATGCAAATTTATCACTGGTTGCAATAATTTTCTGATTAACCAATTCTGCTCCTGTAGGTGATTTAAAGTTAAAATAGGCAGTCAATAATGTAGACCCAAAATATGCATTATTGAGAATATTAACTGCTCCGTTACTCATTATCTCAGCAGCTTTTGATATAGCCTGAGGTATGATAGGAATCGAAGAAGCACCTGTTCCACCAAATACTGAACCAAGAATAAATACTCTAGCACCTCCATTTTGAGCTACTTGAATGAGTTTCTGCAAATATGTCTTTAATTCAGAATTTTTATTTGAACGGGCTGCTTCCAATATTGAATGATACATCATCATGGAGCCGAGATGGGTCTGTGCCCTATAACCGTGACGAAGATTAAATGTTTCTACGTTTTTATTCAATACCAAATCCGCTATAGCTGTTTGCTCCGGATTATTGAACTTAGTATCCCCATAGTTAAATACAGACATGAAATCGCTCTTGACTTCATAATTAGGCGAAAATTCATAGTAATTGATATTGGCCGAAAAGAAAGTTTCGTTTAAAGCTGTACGAAGTGAAGCATCAGTTCCTTTTGCTTTAACATAGGCTTCCTTTACTTCTTTCAATCTGGCAAAATTACCATTATCTTTATCTGTATCAAGTGCTAAAAGATGTATGTCTGTATCATCAAACATACCCATAGCACATAAATGAATGAGGGATTCAATGCAACGCATTCCTGTACCACCAATCCCTAATACAAAATATTGTTGAGCCATAACTTACTTATTTATTCTTTCCCCTTACCTAAAATAGAACCAAATTTTGAATTTCTGAAGATAAACATTATCAGAATACCTAGAACAAAATAGATTCCAAGAAGAATCCCGATACATGTAATATTGGTTTCAACAAACATACTCTTGAAACCGGCATTAACGATCTGTCCCTTAACAACTAAATCATTATAAAGATAAAAACCTGCTGCAGAAACTATACCTATGACTATAAACCATATTCTTCTGGTTATATAAGATTTGTCCTGACCACCCTGGTATTTGATAATGAAAGAAATAATGAATGCGATCAACAAAGCTATTAACGCTGAGATAACTGCATAAATCATTGTACTGTTCTGTAAAGCCTCCAACTGAGGTAAAGTTGTTATTCTTGTTATCATAATAGAAAATTTAATGATTAATATTTATTGCTTTTTATGTAGATGGTATACAGATTTGCATTCTTCATCATATTCTGTATGTCCTTGTCAAATAATGCTTGTTTAACACTTTCAGAAACTGAGGTGTTCTGTTTGCCAGGTAAACCTATAGCATCAAAATTGAACATTTCTTCATAATTCTCAAATACGTTTTCAATACCAGATACATTAATATCTATCTTGGTGAAGTTAAACGGTTTGCATGATAAGAAAGTTGGGTTCCACATAGGAACATCAAAGTGTATGTTTATATTACCGTATTTGTTGAATTCTTCCTTGTCATATACAAATGCATTAACAGACTCTGTTAAACTGATAGAAGACAAATTCAAACCAAAAGGGGCTTCAGTTTCAGTGTAGAAGTTGTTATAGTCTGCATTTATATCGTAAACCTTAACTGATATATCAGAAATTCTAAAACCTCCATAACTGTTTCTATCGACCTTTAAGCCGGAGATAACAGGATTACCATATTGCAGTGGATCACCTGTTGTTTCATCTACAGCGCCCATAATATAACCCTCTATAGATTTCCAATCTACTGGCCAGTCTTGAATTTCATAAAGACCATAGTTTTTGTTTGATGCAGAAACAATTTCATTTACTTTACTTTTTCCATTTTCCGCCATAATTGTAGGATGACTTGCCGATAAATGGAACATTTCAACATCCGGATAATTTTCTAATTTAGTAGTTTCACATATTCTCTTATAGATATTACCTTCTAACCTGCTATCTGTAAACAAGAAATAGAATCTCTTCTTGTTATATTTCTGAGGTCCTTCTAAATATGGTTCTGCAAGTATATATATATCATGTCCTTTCTTAAGCCATTGTTTGAATGCATTGGCCATATATGGATCACTGATTCCGCCACCAGCTATATTCTTCTGGTAATACTCACCGTCAGTTAAAAGCACACCTTCAGAGTTGCCATTAACGATTAAATTAGCTGCTTGCTTTAAGTCGGCATAATTTACCTCTACTATATTGCTTAATGCTTGAAATACATTTATATTTTGTTCTTCGACAATCTTATCCCCTTTTATAGAATAATAGTGTTTTGTAGCAGCAACAAATGAAGGAACTAAACTTTGAAAGAATGGTGAATGTTGTCCCAAAGTAATGCAAGTAGAATAATCTACAAACAAAGACAGATCATTCTCATTAAGTTTTGATTCATTTCCTGTATATTGAAAATATTTATTGTGGAATTCACATAGATATTTGTCGTCTGGAGCACTTGTTGAACATGAATCACAACTAGTACACAATAAAAATAATCCTATGACTTGAATACATAGATTTAATGTTTTATAAAAAAAGTATTTCATATTTATTATTATTAAGTTTGTTGATACGCATAAAATCATCACCTCTTGTTAAGAGAGAAGATTTATATCCTAATTGTACTGTCTTTTAATAGATTATGCGATTAGAATCTTTATTTTTTCCTAAACATTACCAATTTTCTAAATGATTGAGTGTGAAGAAAAAACATTTTAATATGGTCTATTTATCTATTTTGCTTATATTTGCAATGTTTTATCTCTCTCTTAACAAGAAATGACAACTTTTCCTAAACAGTTGTAGTATTATAGCTCTCTCAAAATACTGAAATTAGCCTTGTCCACTACGGAGTTATCCAATGAAGCCAGATAAATTTGCGTAGTCATTTCAGAATCATGTCCCATCCCCTCGCTGATGACAGAAATCGGAACATTCTTGCTTTTGGCTGCGCTTGCCCATGAATGGCGGGCACAGTATATGCTCAGAGCAACGGATATATCGGCCAGTCCGGCTATTTCTTTCAGTTTCCGGTTTATTACGGACATCACATTCCTGTACTGCTTGTTCGTATCTTCAAAAGGATATTTCAATATTGGCAGAAGATAGGGGCTGAGACTGTTTTCCGGATACTTGCCGACAATCTCCTGCATACATTGTTCCCACCTGATAACCAGCTGCTGCCCGGTCTTTCGTCTGCGATATGATAAAAAGCCGTTCTGAAGGTCCTTCTTTTTCAGGTGAGCCATATCTATGAACGACATGCCACGGGTATAGAAGCTGAACAGGAACATGTCCCTTGCAAATTCCAGATTAGGCTGCAAAGACAGATCCAGGTTCTTCATGCGCTTGATGGCGGATAAGGGAATGGCACGCTTGACGGTCTTGTCCACTCCCGTATAGACATGCCTGAAAGGATTGCGCTGTTCCACCAGTTCCTTTTCCAGGGCACGGTTATATACCGCCCTCAGAATACGCATATAGAATGAACTGGTATTCCGTACGACACCTTTCCCATGAAGATAGGCTTCATAAAGCTGCATCAAATCCGAATCAATTTCAGACAGCAGAATATCCCGGTCCTGCCTGAACTGCATGAAACTTTTCAGGGTGCAGGAATAGTTCTCGGCCGTGCGTATCTTGCCCATCTGTCTGAGATGGGCGATGACACCCTGCATGAAGTTGAAAAATGACTGTTCATCCGTTCCGTTCTGAAAGGAACCAATAATCTCATCCACCGTAAATGTACTTTTCTGATTTCCCAATTTACGAATGGTCATTTCAAACCGCTTCAGGTCCCATTTCATACGTTCCTGCAAGGAGAGAAGCAGATTGCTTCGCTCTGAATTACCGATGATGATATTGTTTTCTGCATCATTCCATTCATCTGCAAATATCCGGTAATCCGTCTTTAACTGACGGATTACACGGTTCTGGATAATCTGATAATAGACGGTACCTTCTTTTCCCTCTATGACGGAAGGTCTGAATTTTGCTTTTACACTGGCCATAGGCTATTTTTTAGATTCGTTCCCGATAGACTTGCTTTTGATGGACTTCGCCTTGCTGTCCAACTCCTTTGCGGCCTGCTCTTTCAGGCGTACCTGCTCGGTAAGGGCAGCCTGCTTCCGGACGGCATCCTCGTATACCTCCACGTCCTCGCGTATCTGTTCAATCCCGGCATTGTCACGGTTCAGTTCAAAAATGTTTTCCAATTCTGATATTTCATTCGGAGTGGCTTCACCTTTCATCTTGATATAGCGGTATTTCAAATCGTTATCCATACGGTCATTATCAGGTCGCTTTTCGATGTAGAAAGCCACAGATACAACTATCGAGTACGTTACCAGTATGATCAGGGTCCAGAATATATAAGGTGTATCTATGCTGATGCTGTGTCTGTGACAGACAACATCTGGTTCTTCCATCCTGTTCCTGACGGAAGTAGAAAGCGATTCCATCTTCTCCGATATGTGCAGGATGGTGTCTTTCTCTGTTTGGGCGAACCGTTCCAGGAACTCGTTCTGATTCTTGTGGTACGCCTGCTGTTCGCTTTTCAATACAGACAGGGTTTCCATGAACTTGTCCGGCATGGAGTTTCTTTTCAGTAGATTGGCTGTATCGCCCTTGATCATGACAAGAGCCTCCAGCACACGTTTGAAGCCTGTCTTTAAGGCATTCAGTTCCTGTATGACCTCTTTGTCCGCTTCGGCATCACCGCCCGCCGATTGAGGCATGGACAGCCCGTTTATCTTGTTTTCGATTCTCTCCAGGCATCCGTAGATGCTTTCCATAAACTCTTCCTGTTTCATAAATTCATTGATTTTAACGTTTTACACTTTAATGATTGATTGTTTGGGGCAGACTTATAATCCAAGCCCTTTCCGTTTCTTTTTCTTCTTGCGCTTGCGCAGCAGTTCGTCATACGGGATCTGTTCTTCCGGAACAGACTCGCCAAAAGAAGAAAACAACCCCAGTCCGTTGCTTTCAATAAATGCCATATTGGATGGTTCCTGTTCCTTCCGGTTGCGGTTTGACGGAGCTTGATTTTGCTTTTTAACCTCTAAATCCACTCCGGTATCCGGACTGTTTCCGCCCAGAATGGCATTCAGTTTTGCAAAGCTGAACTCCCTGCTGATTTGCGAGCCTTTGAAGGTCAGGCCGTCTTTGGTAAAGCGTATGCCTTGAATGTCACCGGCGGATTTCATTTTGCCGCCTCTTCCGACAAATTCCAGTTTTATACCCTGCAAGGCCAGACCGACCACAAGTTCTTTCCATGTCCTGGCGCGTTTCAACGCTTGCTTCACGGCATGATAAATCTCGTATTTAATGCGTTCCGAATCATGCAGTTTCGTTACATTGGTTTTGCCTTTATCCTCCGCATAGGTCAGTCCGTACTTGTCTTTAAGTCTTTTGGTGGCAATCTCATTACGCTTGTAATCGCCCTGTGAGGAGATTACTTTACCATCATAACCGATGCGGTTATAGACCAGATGGCAATGCGGATTGTCGGTATGGTGATGCCTTACCAGTATGAACTGGGTGTTCCTGATGCCCATCAGATCCATGTATTCCATCGCTATCTTAGCCATGAATTCATTGCTCAATACCGGCTTGTCTTCCGGTTTGAAGCTTAACGCGATGTGTCCGACGGGCTGTTTTATCTTCGGATTAAGCAGGCACTGGCAGTTGAAACTGTCCGCTATTTCACGGTTATTGCCCAGCAATACGCCATCGGAACCGATTATCTCG
>ERZ779932.272-NODE-272-length-24322-cov-3.415997_pt1 | contig 24322 bp, 20 predicted proteins | sample MGYA00511064_ERZ779932 | MGnify/ENA primary metagenome ERZ779932 (study PRJEB29588, sample SAMEA1966821) | human gut metagenome | biome: human gut; feature: human-associated habitat; material: faeces | place: Denmark | collected 2008/2010 ...
GATCCTGCATTTGACTCATTTATCTGGTCTCCAGCCGATAAAAGAAATGATGCATCCGGATCAATCTCCATAGCCTTCTGCATTGTCTTGTTCCAGTTGTAAGCATCCTGGGCAATGCTCATATCGTTTGCATCTTTATCACTTTTACTGCCTGATGCTCCAATCTGAGGATCTCCTGTCAGGATTACAGAAAATGTATCTGTAGCGTGTGTGGTGTATGTATACTCAGCTGACCATACGGTATCACCGTTGTCAGAATAATTGTCTGTATACTGATAAACATACTTTGTATCCGGTTCAAAAAAACCATTGATGCTTACTTTATTTGAAGCAGCATAGACTTCCCCCTGCCAGTTTTCTGCGCTTATATCTGTTGCAGTACCCTTTACAATCTGCGCACCTGCCTTTGAGCCATCCTTCCATACCATCACAGCCGGTGTGCCATTGGTATTTGAATACCATGCAAAGCCCAGATCCTTGGCTGTAGAGCCCGGTGTAAGTGCAATCTTATTGGTATTGGCAAAGTCCTGTGTACCACCCTGCCATGTACCGGTTAACCAGCTCTGATAATCCGTTGATTCTGTTGTTGCTGCATTAAATTTCGCTTGACCTGTTTTTGAATCCGCTTCACCATAAGCATAAGCCGGAATTGCCGGTGCCATGGTAACTACCATTGTTGAAACTGCTGCAAGGATCATGCCCTTCTTCAGTATGTTCTTGTTCTTTCTCATATTTTCCTCCACAAAAATAAGTTAGTGTATTTCACAGCTGCTGAAATTACTATAGCTTAAAGTTGTAAAGTCGAAATGGGGTGGATGTAAATTTGGGGTAAATATTAAATTTAGTAAAACATAAGTGAAAGAAATATCTTTTCCCATTGCCAATCCCCTTCCTTATTTCTATAATATTAACATACCATATATTCAAATGCAGCATATTAAGAAAGGGGATTTTCAATGGACACTTTTTCAGAAGTTTTTAAGGCTATCGCAAGCTACCAGTGGCAGGTAAATGTGGGGTGCTTTCACTAATACCACTGTACATCATAGATTTTAAGTTTTTCGACAAACTAAATATTGGTTTACAGCGCAAGATAGCACTTGCAAAGGAGCGCGGACATGTGGCAAGAGGCATGATTGTGAAGGAGGATGCAAAGAGGCTCGTTGTCAATAATTCACAATCCGCTTACAGCTACTGGGCTGCCAGATACACATATACTGTAGACGGAAAGGAGTACCGCAAGCGTTTTTCATGCGATAAAAGACATAGCACCCGTTCTGAGCTTAGGACTATCATAAATGTGTACTGGCTTGATGACCCGAACAAGCCTTTCTGGGACTATAGTAGCGATTCACTTGGCGCATGGTTTGGAATTTTTACGATATTGTTTCCATGGATTGGGGCTATACTTATCATACAGCTGTTAGGCGGTGCCGATGCAATAGCGCAGTACAATAACAGTCGGATGTGATACTTTTTGGCACAAAAAATCCGCTATACCAAATACAAGGTTAGCGGATTTTTGCTATTTACATTTTGATAAATTATTCATGCCTGATGCTACACAGTCTCAGGCACCTTATAGCCTGCTTCACTCATTAATTTTTCAAACTCACTGACACTGACACCTGCTTCCTCTGCTGCAGTATCAATATCGAGCTTTCCCTTTGTTACTAAAGTAAACAGCATCTTATTTTCTCCTATTTCCATCCCCTCTTCAATAGCATCAGCTCTTTCAAGCTCAAGCTGCCTGTCAAATTCATAATTTAACTGCATACTCTTCGTCACCTCACTTCTGTAAGTCTTTAGAAACTCCTTCAGAATATCATTGTCAATACAATAGTCTATAGCCTTCTCAATATCTATAGCAAGATCATCAAATGCCCCGTCTGCATGATACTCTCTGACCTTATTTACAAATGTCATATAATCATTCAGCCAGCCACAGGACTCCATAATAGCCTTGTTCTTTCCGTCGTTTATATTGTACACCTTACATTTAAGCTCAAGATTCGGCTCATCGGTCGGCTTCTCAAACGCATCGGACAGCTTAAGCTCCTGAACCTCCGGCTGTTCCTCCTCACCATTGTAAAATACCACAAAATGTGGTGTCGGTATCTTTACCAGTCTTCTGCCATAGATGTTCTTGCCACTTTTTGTTCCTTTTTTCTTGTCGCTGAGCATATCTGACAATATCACACTGAAATAAATAAGACTTCTCACCGGCATATTAGGACAAACTGTGGACTGATGCTCATATATGCTCAATCTCGCATCCACGATAAACGATGCATCATTTCTGACCGAAAGTGAAATGCCGCCATCGTGAATCACTATCTCAACATCCTCCGGATTGTCATAGCTAGACCCATTCATTGCGTTATACAGCTGTAAGGCTCTTTCCTTATCCTGCATCAGCATACTGAAAACATCACTTTTGTACTCTCTGTTACCACTCATATAAAATCCTCCTTCATTTGAAAACACTAAAGCAGGAAATATCTGTGTGGTAAAAGCCCTCTTATCCTGCTTTAAATAAAATAATGAAACATTTAAAAGCAAGAATTTCAGGGAATATGAAAAATAATTAAGGTATTGAAGACCCTGCACGCCCTTATCGCCGGACGACATCTTATTATGCCTCACATATTTACAGAGCATATAGTCATATCTGTAATAAATGTGCCAACGACCGCACAGGTTGCTATAGAAAAACTGCTTTGATTATATTTTAACATATATGGATAAAAAAACAACAAAAAAATACGCAACAGAAAATAGAAAAAGTCTATTACGTATTTTGACTTTTTTATTAAAAACATAGTAATCTGATGAAAGCAGCTACTGTAAGTATCAATGAAAACAGAGGTGAAGCTTCGCAGATTGTAATAATCTGCGAAGCTTTTTGCCTTTTCGGAAGCAATATATCCCCTGCAAACTGCTCCAGCACCTGAGTATATTTTCTGTTTCTTATTTGCTCCACCGCTGTTTTTGCAGCTTTATTCCACTTCAGCTCAATCACAAGATCCGGATAGTCGTTTTTATACATTGGCTTAGGAATGAAGACAAAAAATGGCGCATGCAAAGTGCAATGCATGCGCCGGAATGATGTATATATTTTAACGCGTCAGACTCAAAATGGGGTTGAACTTTCGCACCAAAATATCGGAATTAATTTACGCCAAAATGCTCGAAGAGAATTTTCTCTGCTTCTGCATTCCACAGTCCGCGGTGTGCTTTAACTGATCTGTCAAGCTTCGCGAAAAGCGAATCTGTTTTTCCAAGTTCTTCGAAATCATCGATTGCTGTAAGTGGCATATCAAACTGTATATATGTAAGTTTTTTATCACCAGGTATCTCTGGAAGATGACATGTAGCGTCTGCTACAGCATTGATTCCACCTACATGTGTGATCATTACAGCAGGGTTAATCTCCTCTTTTGCAGCAAGGTCGATTGCCTCTACAAGGTCATCTGTATTTCCTCCTGTAGTTCCGAGGATATGTGTGCTTGTTGTTAACAGTGCCTACCCTTCCTATATTTAGTGCCACCATTAATACTGTCAAAGCAATAATGCATAAACACCCTTTTAAATACCATCATCATCTATATCCGCGTTCTTTCTCATACTCTACAATAAGATCTCTATTGGCAATTTCATATTCATTTAGCATTGATTCCTTAAAATCCGCTGTTGCTATTGAAGGAGAATACCAATCCTTAGAACTAAAATACTTTTGAAGGAACTCATCATCAAATATTCTTCCATGTCTTGCATAGAGCTCATTTCTGGCCAGTCTACACTGTTCTGCAGTAAAATCCTTGAGTTCTTCCTTCGAAACATATCTCATATCACTTCCCGGAAGAACATAATCCTGTGTACCTACACCATTTTCAATCGCATCATCACATAACCCTTTGAATTGATTTGAATCATTGAGTACATCCGTCTCCCAACGACGATATTCCGTAGTGTTTTCCTGGTCATAATTAGTTGCTTTGCTATTATTTGATGCATCAGCACAATATCTCCACCGATACAACTTCCCGTTATCAAAATATAATCTGTGTGAATCATCGCCTTCGTAGTATGCAAAGAATAGATCATCACCATCATAGTAAAAATATCTTGTATAATCTGAATTGTCGTAACCCTTTTTTACTACGATTGCGCAAATTTTATTCTGGTCTGCGTATGCCATAACTCCATCATCCACTATTACAGCATCATATGAATTAGAGGCAATCCCATTTGTGATTTTATCATATTTGCCACGTATTTCTAAAACAAGCTCCTCAACATCAATCACATCGTCAGTCATTGGCGTAGTAGTTTCAGACACATCTTCTGACGTTGTTTCATCCTCGCTAGCAGACTGAGTATCTGCTACACTCTCAGATGATGTTTTAATCTTTTCTCTTGATTCTTTCACATCTTTATCAAACATCCCGTATTGATCAGCAAAATAGTATCCTATAAAGCCAATCAACAGTATCGCAATAATAGTAATAATTGCAATAATAATTTTTCCAACCTTATTTCTACCTTTTTTAGGCTTTTCCCTTTTTTCTGGTACATTTATATTAGGATTTGCATTTTTAGATACATGCGTTCCGCACTGAGTACAAAAAGTAGTCCCTGCTTTCAATGTTGCACCACACTGCGCACATCGCAGTGTCTGATTTGCAAGGTGTCCTATGTCTTCGCTTTGTTTTATAGGAGTACCACAATGTTTGCAAAATTTTTTATTTGCATCGATTTCTTTCCCGCACGCTTTACATAGCATTATAATTTCCACCAACCTTTTCTTTTAAAGTCAGAAATGCCTCTCATCGGAATATGAGAGGCATTTCTAATGTTTACCTAATCACAATCCCTCTTGGATTAGTTTATTTATACGTATCATATGTTATCAATATATAGGCGCATTATAGGATCCGTCAAAGCTCATTTTGTAAATGTCATAATCATAATCTTCGTTCACGTAATAGATCCAGTCACCTGCAATATTAATGCTGGAGCAATCATCCTGAGTTAATGCAGTTATATCACCCCCGTCTTTATCCATTCTATAGATTACATTGTTATAATTATCTTCGCTCTGTCCAATAAAGAAAACATAGTCATCAGTCACGTTCAATCCACCGTTAACACATGTATCCTCATAAATCTGCTCATCTGAACCGTCCAATGACATGGAACATATAACTCTATCTTCATTTGTATAGAAGATTCTATCCCCTGAAAAGACCATATAACTCGGACAGAAACCCATTAAATCAATTTTATTTTTTCCATCCTTGCTAATTCTCCAGGTTCCAAAATTCTCATTTGGCATATCATTTATACTGTCGAACCCACTTTGGATGTAAATATAATCCTTATACATCAATAATCTTGTTGGATGTATGTCAGATATCTGAGTCCTTTTCTTTTCATTCGATACACTAACGGAATACACGCCGCTATCATCAGAATTTCCCTGTCCTGTAACGTAATAATTCTTTCCGTCAGTCTGAAAACAATCTTCTGTAAAAACACTAAGTTTTAAATCATTTTCTTTCCATTTATCAGCTTGGGCCTTATATATACCTGGGAATTTGTAATAGAAAATACTATTTCCGGCATAAAACATTTTCTCGGGCGTAACCTCATCTGAAACAGAAGTTTGTTTTGAACCATCCTTTAAGAGAACCTTACATAATCCATTATCATTATAATAAAGCCATTTACCATCAGTAGTCACAATTCCACCATTCTGATAATTATTGACTGCCAGTTCTAATTGCTTATCCGTTGGCTTACTCTTTATGTATGAATATACCTTTAATCCAACAGTTGCAACTATTACTATTGCTACCACAGCAACTACAATTGCAATCAATTTTCCTACTTTTTTACTGTCAACACCTTTTTTATTAGATGCCTCTACTGGTGAACCACAAACTGGACAAAATGTGGATCCACTTTCTACTTCATTTCCACAATTACCGCAAAACATATAACCCCTCCTACTCTAAATAAAGAAGTTTCCATCCTTTTCCTTCTTTTGACATTGTAATTTTTACTGTTTTATTTACAGACTTGCTTCCTTGCTTCGCTGTAACTTTCACATTAGCTACAGCAATCTTGCTTATTGTATCAACGTCAAAATCCGGGAACTGATAACCTATACTCTTAAAGATTTCTTCCTGCTTTCTCTTAGACAAATCATAAATTTCATCTACTTCATATGTCAGTTTATAACTGTGTCCCACTGATGATTCAAAATTATCAATGTATTCCCCTACAGCATCCTCGAAATACTCATCAACATAATCATCCGAATCAAAGTAATAATACATATCACTGGAAAGAGCAACTAATGAATCGACATCATAATCTTCATAAGCTGTCATAACCTTGCGGACAAGACCATTTGTGCCCGTGAAGCTGAGATAAACCTTCACTCCTGTAATAGCTAAAGCTACTACTATTACAAGTGCAACTATCCCCTTTATCCTCTTTGCCATTTTCTTTTTCTTTTCCGGATCAACAACCTTTAAACCCGGAACAGTGCCTGCATTCCCATTCACAGGAGTACCGCATTGGCCACACACCTTATCGCCATCATCCAGCTGAGCTCCACAATTTCCACAAAACTTTGCCATAATTATTCACCTTTCCTTTTTTTCTTTTTGGTATATATAACGATTGCAATAATATCAAGCATCACAAATGCTACAGCACCAATAATCACATATATTATCCAATTTGATGTAGTTATCTCTTCACCATAACCATTCGCTTCCGCTTTAAGTCTTATATCATACTTTCCGTCTCCATCCTCGTCTATGTTAAGGATGCTGCTATCTGAATTTGAAGCCCCTGTATCGATACGTGTTTTACGTGTAATCTTTATGTTTTTAAACTTTCGAAGGTCGCTGTACTCACCATTTTCATCCATAAAGCCAATCGTATAGTTCATAATACCGTGGCCTGTTCCGACAATCTTTAGATCGTAATCAGTACCCTCTTTCAATCTCAAAACCTTAACTCTATCATCAGTACCAGCCTCTAATTTTTCACTATTTTCCTCAAATGTAAGTGTTCCAAAAGAAGTTCTTGCATTTAGGTTCTTTTCGGAAGAATCTAAGGTCTCTCCATCATATGATACTGAAACATCAACCGGGCAAGCAATTCTGACGTAAATGTACTTTTGCCCATTAATCTGATCAGCCATATCTTCAAAGAAGAATTTAAGCTGATCAGCATCCGCCACCTCATAATGACATCCATCACTAGCTATCTGTTCCATAAGGTACTGAGCATATGATTTTTCGGAAAGGCTCTCGAAAAATCCTATCGTATAAATGATGGTTCCCGTCTTTTTTATTTCTGCAGCATATTCGATTAGTTCTTCGTCTACCAAACCATCGTTTGGCTCACCATCACTCATAAGTACAATTATTTTTTTCTTGGCATTAGTCCTTTCAAGCATACTCTGAGCATTTCTAAGGCCTGCTTCAATATTTGTACCACCTCCATCATAAAGTCCCGATACTATGCTCTGAAGAGAAGCTTTATCTGTTGAAAAGTTGGATGCCATATAGGACTCATCATCATAAGTTACAACACCTATGCTTGCATCTTGCTCTAATACTGTATTAATAAACTTTGAAGAAGCCTTTTTTGTCTCCTCTAATGGAGTCCCGGACATACTGCCTGACACATCCAATGTAAGAACTACATTTCTTTCACCGGAAACTTCATGCTGTTCTATAGAATAATCGCCCCACTCACAAATAAAGGCATTTCCTCCATCTACTGTACTACCACCAAAGTCACCATCATTCCATGTTCCATCAGTGAATTTATAATACAGTAGTGCATAATTTTCATTAGAGTTTTCGCTGTTTGGTTCACCGCTATGCCAATTAGAATAACTAAACGGCTCGCCGTTAATCCATTCCCAACTTCCTGCTCTTTCTGCATCACTCAATCCAAAGTATGCACTTTCGCAACCCTGTTGTGTGATGTAAGAATATACAAAATCGTTTTCCTCTTTAGATGTCAAAGTAGCTAAATAACCACCCTTGCTTTCACAATATTGAGCCGCCTCATCATATGAAGAAGCAATGCCTCCGGAATACAAATAATAATAATGTCCTTTATATTGAACCGCGTCTGTTGGAACATCAGATAAATTAAAGTCACCTTTTTTCGTCCCTTCTTCTTTAGTGACACCAAAATCAGTAGCAAATCGTAGCATATTTCCTTCAGCTTTTTCGTGGACAGTAATTGATTTAGAATATTTTTTTGAAGAATCAATTTTATCTGTCACCAAAACTGTATAATCGCCTTTATCTAAATGTATAGGGAGCGGATCTTTATCGCCATCATAGTTGGCATTATATTCTTCGGTAAACCATAATGGCAAATCCTTTTTTCCAACTATATTAACAGAATATTCACTATATGGTTCCCCATTTTTATCTACGACACTTATTTGTATATCAGTGGAGTATTTTCCCGATTGACCACTATTTTCAATTCCCGCCATTGAAAAAGCCGATTCTACTCGACTAACCTTTTCAGCAGAGAACTTCATATTATTAGCCGTTAAAATCATGCTTTCTCGCAAGTCAGAAAAGGTGCAATTAGTTGGCAAAGTCATTAGTGTTCTATACCAAAGTTTCATCATTTCGCTCATGTTCAATGGGGTTCCATTTCCCTTATTTGTAGTCATAATATAAGCTGCGTGCGAAATTATTGTCGAGCAATGATGAACTTCATTTTTTTCAATTAAAAATCTCAGCCAAAATGGTCGAGTTTCTTCACCTACTTTTGATGGGTTGTCTGTATCTTTAGGATTTGATAAACTTCTACTATGTTTATATCCAAATTCCTCTCCAGCATGATGTACCCAATCACAACTTCCATCTAAATTTCCGTCATTATAGTCTTCAAGGATTTCACCAAACAAATCCGAGTATGCCTCCATTATAGCACCTGATTCACCAGCATACAGCATTCCACTTATAGCCCTTTCAACACTGTGCATATATTCATGCGCAACCAGTTCTGTTGACAACTCATTGTCTGTGCCAAATGCTAACATAGCTGCTGGATTGTACTGAGCAATTCCACTAGAATATGCCCCCTTAGTATTATTTGCTACTAATGACATACTTCCATTATCATTGTTAAAACCTCTTCGACCAAATTTTTCAAGGAAAAAATCATAAGTTTTTTGAGCTTCAATCATTAAGGTAACTGCATCGCTGTTGGTAAAACTCGCCGAATTGCTTTCAACTGGCTTGAGTTTTGTATCCTGCCCATAAATATCAACAACATAGTATGCATGCTCATCAAGAACTTTTCCGGCACTATCAATTACTTTCCAATCTCCTTGTTTCAAACTACCATTATCATCTTCTACCGTAACCATATTCCCATTTTTATCAGTCCATTTTGACTCATTCAGCTTATATGTATTATTTTTTGAATCCACCACATATATAAAATCATCGCCAATGGAAACCTTTCGATTATCCGCATCATAAATTCGTATATTCCTGCCCGAATCCTCCATTGTATACAGCGTATCCGAGTATTTAGATGCATCAAATGATTGTTTGGTTCCACTGATATCAGTTCCTGTTCCAGTAACCGTTTGAGTCATATTAGCAGAAAAACATGCCACCACACTTCTTTGATTAACATCTAAAAACACTTCGTACAATTCATTACTAAGCATAGCGTAGAATTTATAAGAATAACTATATAAATCATTAGAAAAAGAGTATATTGTTTGCGTATAATTATTAAATACTGATATGTCATCCGACTTATATGTTTTCTTTAAATAATCTCTGATTATTAGCTTTGCATCGTCAAGAGGTATTGTTTTTGAAATATCAATTTCACCAATATTTATACCATTAGTAACCAAACTTTGAGTGTTACCTAAATCATCTGACTCAACAATAAATGTTCTTCCATAAACTGGAATGCCTTCATAATTTTGTTGCAATCTATAATAAGTGACTCCGTCAACGGTGTTTATATTTGCAACTGACAACTCCTTTCCTGCTGAACCCAATCCGCAATTTTCGGCTGCTTCTTGTGCTGCTGCGATTGCCGAGTCACTATCAATCACCTTTATATCTGTAAATTTTCCCTCCAACTGAATACGCCCACTATTTACATCTGGAATACTTTTTATACCTGTCTTATCCATAATCAGCGAGATAACAGGTACATCAACAATGTCAAAGTACACAAGAACGCTAGCGCCTATACCTAGTACCATTGCCAAAAGCAATAGGATCAACACGCATTTTCCAAAAAATCTTCTGATTTTCTTTCCTGTTGACCAATTTGCTCGTTTTTCCCTTTTCTTCGTTTTTTTTGCTTCTTTTTTGTCTTTTTTGTGCTGTTTTTTTATTTCTTTTTTACTTAACGGTGCTTCTCTACTTTCAGTCGACTCAGCAGGTTTTGCATCATAATCATTATCTTCTACCACCGATACCTGAACCTCTTCCGTATTTTTGCCCTTATCTGAAGAATGCTGAAGTGTCTTTTCATCATCCACTGCAGTATTGCTTGTAAACAACTGCTCCTTATTGCAATTAGGACATAATCCTGTTGTTTCGTCTAATTCTGAACCACATTTCCCACAAAACTTTGCCATTCCTAAGCGGTTCCTCCTTTATCTTGAATATAAAAAGAGCAACTGACTCCCTATGCTGTCAGTTGCTCCACATTGATTAGTCTATGTATTTACTGACTTTCTTGTCAATAAACGGAATAACAATTGTGCCCTGGCTTAATGCTTTCACTCCTAATCCAAGGAATAATACCTTTTCAGCAAGATTCAGTCCGCTAACCAAGACATTTACAATCTGATTAACCTTTATTATTGAAAAGTTTCCATTGAAAACAGATGCAATGTTACCTACAAATTCAAGCAAGTCCGGAATAACGTTAATAATCGCAACAGTTACTGAGAAAAACACCATCAGAACAACTGCTTTCACTACGCTTCGCTTAAGCCAAGCATTTTCCTCAAACAACAGTGCATAACCAGCCAAAACAATAGCTGCTAAATATCCACCGAAAAATCCCGCAAAAAAGGTAATCGCACCAAGTGCACCAACCGTAATTCCTAATTTTGTCTTTTGCATAATAAACCTCCATATTCTCTATTAGTTATTTTAATTATTTTTCACTTCTTTATAACAGTCATCACATACAAATACTACCATGCCAAGCATATTTTCATAATGCTTTGTTGCTTTTTTACCACACAATGCACACTCTTTACTGCAATCCTTACATACATATGCCTTGGATCCATCCGATGTTTTATACTCCATCGACGGTCTGCTGTTACACCAATCACAAGGCTTGTTGACCGGACGCGGTATAGCTATTGCAACAATCACTACTACTATAACAGCTGCAATGGCGATTAGTGCCTTGGGTGCTTTCCCGGAAGCCTTCTTTTTCGGTACTCCTGCATTTTTACCACTTGTTACACCTTCTACGGGTGCCCCACAGTTCGGACAAAATTTACCGTCATCTACAGGTGTTCCACAATTTCCACAAAAAACCATTGTATCTCCTTTCTAACTGTCCCTATTTACTTACAACTTAGCTCCACATTCTGTACAGAATGCAGCATCATCGGTTATTTTTGCACCGCATTCTGTACAGAATCTTTCTGTCGCTTCCTCAACCTTATCTACAATAGCATTTTCGACAACAACAGGCTGAGCGACTGCAGGCTGTACCATAGCCTTACCACAAGCTGTACAGAACCTCATTCCTTTTTTAACAAAACTGCCACAATGTGGACATTTCTCTACATCATCTGAAGGCTGTTTATCTACTTTAGGCATAGCCGCACCACAGGAACTGCAAAATGCAACCCCCATAGCAACTTCTGCACCACACTTCTCGCAATGCTGAATACCCTTTACATCCTGAATCTGTTTCTTATATGTAGCATTCTGCTGCTCTAACTCGGCAACCGTAGCCACCATACCGGCAAACTCTTCTCTGCAGTCATTTCCATAAATGCTCACAAACAGTTTACCAATCTGATAATAAACATTGTTAATCTTGCTTTCATTCTGGGAAATCAAAGAATTAATGCGTGCCACCTCAGACATCTCCTGAGCCTTTTGCATAGTCTTCTGACCAGCATCTGTAACTTTTTTTCCTAAATCATCAAAAAATCCCATAATTAGTCTCCTTTATGAATTTCTTTTATCTACGTTCAAAATGTTCTGAAGTTCCTCTGAGAATGCACCAGATGCTTCTAACATTTTTTCAGTTTTCTCGTTTATGCTAAAAAGCAAAATCAAGGCAAGATAAACGCTCCACGTCATTTTTTCTTTTTGGTCTCAATAGCAGAGTATGTTTGTCTCGAAACTCCTATAATCTCGCCAACTTCACTTTGTGATAAACCAATCTTTGCCCGTAATGTCGGTAACTCTTCAACCAACAAGTCTATCGATATATCTTGTTCTATATCTTCCATATTTGTAGTAGTACTATAACCCATCTATCGTTGCCAACCCTTTCTAAGCAACTTTGTATTTCTTAAATACCTTTCTTTATCATCCTGTGACATCTTTCCTACATAAATTATAGTACAAATATTTACTAAATTCAATAGTAAATATCTTTATTATGTTAAGTTATATGTACATGTACGGAGGGGGGAATATGGATTACATTCAACGAATGCGCAATCTACGGGAAGATAACGATAAAACCCAACAGCAAATAGCCGATTATCTGGGTACATCCCAGACCATGTATGCCAGATATGAGCGCGGAGCAAATGAACTACCGATTCACCATCTGCTCGCTTTATGTAAATACTATAATGTGTCCGCTGACTATATATTAGGTCTTTCTAATATCAAACAAACTTCCAAATAAAACATCTGAGTCAAATCCTTTGCGATTTACACACGGATGTTTTTTTATTAAGAAAATTACTTATTTCCCCAAAAAACTCTTTATATTTATAAGATTACGCTATATTTATGGTCAAAAAAACACAGCACTGCGATAAACAGTACTGTGTTTAAATGTATTAGTAATGTAATTTTATTGCATTATTATGCGATTATGCGTCAGCATTTGCCTCTTTAAGAGCTGCTGTAAGCTGAGGAACGATCTTCTTTAAATCTCCTACTAAGCCGTAATCAGCTACGTCGAAGATTGGAGCATCCTCGTCCTTGTTGATGGCGATGATGAGATCAGACTCCTCCATACCTGCTACATGCTGGATTGCTCCTGAGATACCGATTGCGAAGTAAATCTGTGGACGTACAGTCTTTCCTGTCTGTCCTACCTGATAATCCTGTGCTAACCAGCCGTTCTCTACTGCTGCACGAGAGCATGATACCATACCACCCTTGAAGCATGAAGCAAGGTCACGAAGCATCTCGAAGTTCTCAGCGCTTCCAACTCCACGTCCGCCTGATACAAGTACCTTAGCGTCCATGATGTTCTCTACGTTGCCAACTGCCTTAACGATATCCATGATCTCAACATAACGGTTGTTCTCCTCGAGTGCAGGATTGAACTCGATAACCTCTGCTGCTCTGCCAGCCTCTTTAGGAAGCTTCTGCATAACACCAGGACGAACTGTTGCCATCTGTGGACGGTTGTCAGGACAAGCGATTGTTGCGATTGTGTTTCCACCGAATGCAGGACGTGTCATGAGAAGCTGGTTGTGCTTCTGCTCCTGTCCAGGCATAGCATTGATTGGGAAATCACCAATCTCAAGCTTTGTACAGTCAGCTGTAAGACCTGTCTTTACTCTTGCTGAAACTGTTGGTCCGAGGTCACGTCCGATAGCTGTTGCACCAACTAACATGATCTCAGGCTTGTACTCATTAATTACTGATACAAGAGCCTGTGCGTATGGCTCTGTTCTGTATGTCTCAAGTGCAGGATTGTCTACAACGATTACCTTGTCTGCGCCGTACTCACCGAGCTCTGTTGCAAGAGCCTTTACGTTAGATCCAAGAAGTACTGCAGTAACCTCTGTATTTAAATCTGCTGCTAACTCTTTAGCTTTACCGACTAACTCAAAGGCGATGTCGCTAAGCTTATTGTCTACCTGCTGTGCGTAGATATATACGCCCTTATATTCTTCTAAACCCATTTTTGGTTCCTCCATACTAGATGATATGTTTCTCTTTGAATTTCTCCATGAGATAGTTTACTGACTCTGTTGGATCAAGGTTAACCTTTTCTCCAGCTCCCTTAGGTACCTTGTCAGATGCCTTAGCAATCTTTGTAGGTGATCCCTTAAGTCCAAGATCTGAATCGTCAACATCCTTAAGGTCAGCTCTGCCCCAGACAGTTACCTCTTTGTCAAATGCATCGAAGATTCCGCACGGTGTCATATATCTAGGCTCATTTAACTCTGAAAGAGCTGTGATAAGACAAGGCATCTTAGCCTTAACTACGTGATATCTATCCTCGTACTGACGCTTAACGACTACAGAATCTCCCTCAACCTTGATATCCTCTGCGTATGAGATTACAGGAAGTCCAAGATGAACTGCGATCTGTGGTCCAACCTGTGCTGTATCTCCATCGATAGCCTGACGGCCTGTGATGATTAAATCATAATCGAGATTTCTTAATGCACCTGCAATTGTAGTAGATGTAGCCCATGTATCAGCTCCACCAAGTACTCTGTCTGTTACTAAAACTGCATCATCAGCGCCCATAGCCATTGCCTCACGAAGGATTGCGTCAGCCTTTGGAAGTCCCATTGTAAGGACTGTAACCTTTGCGCCTGTCTCGTCTTTGATTCTAAGTGCTGCCTCAAGACCAGCCTTGTCATCTGGATTCATGATTGCAAGCATTGAAGCTCTATCAAGTGTTCCGTCAGGATTGAATTTTACTCCACCCTTTGTATCAGGAACCTGTTTAATACATACTACGATATTCATGTATTTGTTCTCCTTTATTTATTCTAAGTAGCTCTACAGTTATGATAGCTCTCTTAACTATCTGAGTAATGAGCCTGAAATAACCATACGCTGAACCTCTGAAGTTCCCTCGTAGATCTCTGTAATCTTAGCATCACGCATCATACGCTCTACATCGTACTCACGGATATATCCGTATCCACCGAATAACTGAACGCACTCTGTTGTAACAGCCATAGCTGTCTCTGCTGCGAATAATTTAGCCTTTGCTGCATCTACTGAGTAAGAAACCTTAGGGTTCTTAGCAAACTCTGCCTTCTTCATTGCTGCTGCGTATACAAGATACTTAGCTGCATCGATACGTGTAGCCATATCTGCAAGCTTGAACTGTGTATTCTGCTGCTGTGCGATTGAACGGCCGAACTGCTTTCTTTCCTTTGTGTACTCGATAGTTCTCTCTAATGCGCCCTCTGCAATACCAAGTGCCTGAGCAGCGATTCCGATACGTCCACCATCAAGTGTATGCATAGCGATTGGGAAACCTCTTCCCTCTTTTCCAAGTAATGCATCCTTTGGAATACGTGCATCCTCGAAGATAAGCTCGTATGTAGATGATCCGCGGATACCCATCTTCTTCTCTTTTGTTCCGAATGAGAATCCAGGTGTTCCCTTGTCTACGATGAATGCAGAGAAGTTCTTCTTCTTACGTCCACGCTTGTCCTCTGTGATGCTTGTAATAGCGATGATGATGTAAACATCAGCAACCTTACCGTTTGTGATGAAGCACTTAGATCCGTTAAGAACCCACTCGTCTCCGTCTAAAACGGCCTTTGTCTGACATCCCTGTGCATCTGTACCAGCGCCCGGCTCAGTAAGACCGAAAGCACCGATCTTCTTGCCTGAAGCAAGGTCAGGAACATATTTTTTCTTCTGCTCCTCTGTACCGAATGTCATAATAGGATCGATACAAAGTGATGTATGAGCAGATACAATAACGCCTGTTGTACCACAAACCTTTGATAATTCTTCTACACACATAACGTATGTAAGTGGATCACAGCCCTGTCCGCCGTACTCCTTTGGTACAGGAATGCCCATGAATCCATATTTTCCCATCTTAGCAACTGTCTCTGCTGGGAATACCTCTGTCTCGTCAGTCTCCTGTGCAAGAGGTTTAACTTCTGTCTCTGCGAACTGTTTGAAAAGGTCGCGAGCCATCTCATGTTTCTGATCTAAAGTGAAATCCATGATTTATTCTCCTTGATTTTTGTTTTGTTATTGAATTCTTATATAACTTTATAGTTTATATATAAGCTACATAAGACCTATATTTTATAACGTATATATGTTATATAAAGCCTACGGATTACTACGCTTTCGCTCCCGCAATCCTATGTACATTCGCGTCTCTAAAGCGTACAAATTTTTGCAAGCAAGCTTGCATCATTTATACGCTTTGAGACCAGGCTTTATTGCTCCTACTGTGCGTCTACAGGTGTCTTTGTACGGTCTGCGTTGTAAACGTAGAATCCCTTGCCGCTCTTGCATCCAAGGTTTCCGCCTCTTACCATCTTGCGAAGGAGTGGGCATGCACGATACTTGCTGTCACCTGTCTCATTGTAAAGAACGTCCATGATTGCAAGGCAGATATCAAGTCCGATGAAATCTCCAAGCTCTAATGGTCCCATTGGATGGTTAGCACCAAGCTTCATAGCTGCATCGATTCCGGCGATATCTGAAACACCCTCCATCTTGATAAAAGCAGCCTCGTTGATCATTGGGATAAGGATACGGTTTACTACGAAACCAGCAGCCTCGTTAACCTGTACAGGTGTCTTGCCAATCTCCTCTGCAATCTTCTTGATTGCATCAACTGTCTCAACAGGTGTGTTAACACCTGCGATAACCTCTACTAACTTCATACGGTCAGCAGGGTTGAAGAAGTGCATACCGATTAATGGACGTGTAAGTCCGTTTCCAATCTCTGTGATTGAAAGTGATGATGTATTTGAAGCGAAAATACACTCTGGCTTAGCAATCTTGTCTAACTCAGCGAATGTAGTTTTCTTAACTTGCATATCCTCGAAAGCAGCCTCAACGATGAGGTCACAATCCTTGCAGAGATCTTCTTTTAAACCAGGAGTGATGCTTGCAAGAATGCCGTCAACCTTCTCCTGTGTCATTTTTTCTTTTGCTACAAGTCTTGCATATCCTTTTGCAATCTTGTCTTTTCCGCCTTCAGCCCACTCCTGCTTAATATCGCAGAGTGCTACCTCGTATCCATCTACCTGTGCGAATGCTTTTGCGATTCCCTGGCCCATTGTACCAGCACCGATAACTCCAACCTTCATTTTAATTCCTCCTAAAATATATTATGGTGCAAAAAGCTTTAAGTGCTAAGCCTCTGCAGCATAACTTAATCATATATATATAAACTGATGTGAATAAACTAATTCACACTACAAGGGGATGCACCTGCATCCCCTCATATATCTATTGGCAAAGAAAATTAGTACTTCTCAACGATAGTAGAACATCCCATTCCACCACCGATACAAAGTGTTGCAAGACCTCTGTTAGATCCTCTCTTCTGCATCTCATGTAATAATGTAACAAGGATACGACAGCCTGAAGCTCCTACAGGATGTCCGAGTGCGATAGCACCACCGTTTACATTTACCTTGCTCATATCGAAACCAAGATCTCTTGCTACAGCGATTGACTGTGCAGCAAATGCCTCGTTTGCCTCGATAAGATCGAAATCATCAATTGTAAGACCTGTCTTTGCAAGAACCTTCTTTGTAGAAGCTACCGGTCCAACACCCATGATCTCAGGCTCAACTCCGCCAAGTGCTCCTGCTACCCATGTAGCTAATGGCTTAACACCGAGCTCCTTAGCTTTCTCTTCGCTCATTACAACTACTGCTGCAGCACCATCATTGATTCCTGATGCGTTACCAGCTGTAACAAGTCCACCCTCTTTACCTGAGCAGCAACGAAGCTTAGAAAGAGTCTCTACTGTTGTTCCGGCACGAGGTCCCTCGTCCTTTTTGAACTCAACGATTTCTTTCTTAACCTTAACAGGTACAGGAACGATCTCATCATCGAACTTGCCTGCTGCGATAGCTGCCTCACACTTCTGCTGTGAGTTTGCTGAGAACTCATCAAGCTCTTCACGAGTGATGCCGTATTTATCACATACATTCTCAGCTGTGATCATCATATGATAGTGGTTGAATGCATCTGTAAGAGCATCGTTAACCATTGTATCGATGATTGTTGCATTGTTCATTCTGTATCCGAAACGTGCCTTTGTCATAGCGTAAGGAGCCATTGACATGTTCTCCATACCACCGGCAACAACGATATCAGCCTCACCGGCCTTGATCATTGTAGCAGCGTCGTTTACGCACTTAAGACCTGATCCACAAACAACATTGATTGTGATAGCCGGAACCTCGATTGGAAGTCCTGCCTTGATAGAAGCCTGACGAGCTACGTTCTGTCCCTGAGCTGCCTGGATAACACAACCCATCTTAACCTCGTCAACCATCTCAGGAGCAACACCTGCACGGTTTAAAGCCTCCTTAATTACGATTGCACCTAAATCTGCGGCTGGAGTATTGCTTAATGCTCCGCCCATTTTGCCGATTGCTGTACGGCAAGCACTTGCGATTACAACTTTCTTTGCCATTATATTATCTCCTTTAAATTGTATTGCACATCCGTGCTGTTAATTTTTTAACAAAGTTATTATACTACAAATTTATGTAAAAATCAATTGGTTTTGTTAATAATTTGTCAAAATTCTATTAAACTTTGCATATTTTTCACACGTATTACTTATACTATTCTGTCAGATTAACAAAAACCGATGCTATTATAACCTGCAGCATGCATACAGGCATAACACATCATATTTTCCATTTTATAAAAAATCTCCGGGCAGCATATCCGCTATACTGTCCGGGGATAAAATATATTCTATATATTTTTAAAGATTCTTAACTGTTGCAATGTCAACCGGTGTCTTCTTGTCAGAAGCAGTCTCTAATGCATGTGCAAGTGCATTGGCTGTATCCATTGCCGTGATACAGTAAACACCTGTCTCGATTGCATTTCTTCTGATAAGGAAGCCGTCTCTTGTCTTGTCTCCGTTACCCTGTGTAGGTGTATCGATTACAAGGTCTATCTTGTGTCCAAGGATAAGATCCATGACGTTTGGAGACTCCTGTGATATCTTGTTTACACGAAGAGCATTTACTCCGTGCTCCTGTAAGTACTTTGCAGTACTTCTTGTAGCATAAATCTTGTATCCAAGCTTCTCAAAACGCTTTGCAACGCCTACTGCCTCAGGCTTATCGGCATCCTTTACAGTCATAATCATCTGCTTGTACTTAGGAAGCTCGACTCCCGCACCCTCAAATGCCTTGTAAAGTGCACCATTGAAGGTCTTGTCGATTCCAAGACACTCTCCTGTTGATTTCATCTCAGGTCCGAGTGAAATCTCAGCACCACGCAGCTTCTCGAATGAGAATACCGGCATCTTGATTGCAATGTAATCGGCTGTCGGAGCAAGTCCAGGTGTGTAGCCCATGCCCTTTATTGTCTCACCCATGATGATTCTTGCTGCGAGGTCCACAATCGGAATACCTGTAACCTTGCTGATGTATGGTACTGTTCTTGAAGAACGTGGGTTTACCTCGATAACATAGATGTTGTCGTCCATATCGATAAACTGGATATTAATCATACCAACAACATGGAGTGCCTGTGCAAGTCTCTTTGTATACTCAACCAGAGTCTCTTTTGCTTTTTCTGAGATAGTATGTGCAGGGTAAACTGAGATAGAGTCTCCTGAGTGTACTCCTGTACGCTCGATGTGCTCCATGATACCCGGAATCAGAATATCTGTACCGTCACAGATTGCATCAACCTCAATTTCCTTACCCATAAGGTACTTATCTACAAGGATTGGATGATCCTGTGTGATTGTGTTGATGATGCCGATAAACTCTTCGATTTCATCATCATTCCATGCAATCTTCATACCCTGTCCGCCAAGCACGTATGAAGGACGGACAAGTACAGGGTAACCGATCTCGTTTGCTACCTTCTTTGCCTCCTCAGCTGTAAATACTGTACCACCTGCTGCTCTTGGGATACCTGTCTTCTGAAGAATCTCATCGAAGAGCTCTCTGTCCTCGGCTGCGTCTACATCCTCAGCCTTTGTTCCAAGTATCTTGACACCCATCTTCATAAGTGCCTCTGTAAGCTTGATGGCGGTCTGTCCACCGAACTGTACAACAGCTCCGTCAGGCTTTTCAATATTAACGATGCTCTCAACATCCTCAGCTGTGAGTGGCTCAAAATAGAGCTTGTCAGCAATATCAAAGTCAGTTGAAACGGTCTCAGGGTTGTTGTTTACGATGATTGTCTCCCAGCCTTCCTTGGCAAACGACCATGTACAGTGAACTGAACAGTAATCAAACTCAACACCCTGTCCGATACGGATAGGTCCTGAACCAAGTACAAGCACCTTTTTCTGTGGATTTGTCTCTGCCGCCTCATTCTCGCTGCCGAATACTGAGTAGTAGTATGGTGTCTCTGCTTCAAACTCTGCGGCACAGGTATCAACCATCTTGTAGGCTGCCACAATGCCGTTGTCGTAACGCATCTTCTTGATATCAGCCTCATCAATATCTGTAAGCTGTGAGATAACATTGTCAGGGAACTCGATACGCTTTGCCTCTTTTAACAGGTCAACTGTAAGCTCCTCTGTCTTTAAACGGTTCTCCATCTCAACAAGTATTGCGATTTTATCGATAAACCAAAGATCTATCTTAGTAATCTCGTGAATATGCTCGTATTTAACTCCACGGCGGAGCGCCTCTGCGATAACCCAGATACGTCTGTCGTCAACAACTGCAAGCTGTTTCTCAAGCTCATCATCTGTAAGACCAGTAAAGTCATAAGACATAAGTGAATCAACATGCTGCTCGAGAGATCTGATAGCCTTCATAAGGGCACCCTCGAAGTTGTTGCAGATACTCATTACCTCTCCGGTAGCCTTCATCTGAGTGGTAAGTGTACGCTTTGCTGTGAGGAACTTATCGAACGGAAGTCTTGGAATCTTGACTACACAGTAATCAAGCATTGGCTCAAAGCTTGCGTATGTCTTCTGTGTGATAGCGTTCTTGATCTCATCGAGGTGATATCCGAGTGCAATCTTGGCTGTAACCTTGGCGATAGGATATCCTGTAGCCTTTGATGCGAGTGCTGATGAACGTGAAACTCGTGGGTTTACCTCGATAACACAGTACTCGAATGAATCAGGATTGAGGGCATACTGTACGTTACAGCCTCCTGTAATCTGAAGCTCGTTGATGATATTGAGCGCTGATGTACGAAGCATCTGATACTCTTTATCTCCAAGTGTCTGCGAAGGTGCTACTACGATTGAATCTCCTGTATGCACACCGACCGGGTCGATATTTTCCATGTTACATACTGTGATGCAGTTGCCGTTGGCATCACGCATTACCTCGTACTCGATTTCCTTCCATCCTGCGATACATCTCTCTACAAGAACCTCTCCGACACGTGACAGGCGAAGTCCATTTGAAAGTATGTCGATAAGCTCCTGCTCATCGTGAGCAATTCCACCGCCGGAGCCGCCGAGTGTAAATGCAGGACGAAGAACTACAGGGTAACCAATCTTGTTGGTAAATGCGATACCGTCCTCGATATTCTTTACAACCTGTGAAGCCGCGATTGGTTCACCGATTTTCTCCATGGTATCCTTGAAGGCCTGACGATCCTCAGCCTTGAAAATGGTCTCTGCTGTTGTTCCGATAAGCTTTACTCCCTGCTCATCAAGGAAGCCGCACTCAGCGAGCTCCATGCCGAGATTGAGTCCTGCCTGTCCACCAAGTGTAGGAAGGATGCTGTCAGGCTTTTCTTTTATGATAATCTCTTTTAATGACTCAAGAGTAAGTGGCTCTATATATACCTGATCCGCAATCTGCTTATCAGTCATGATAGTTGCCGGGTTTGAGTTTACCAGACATACCTCAATGCCCTCCTCTTTTAAGGAACGGCATGCCTGTGTTCCTGCATAGTCAAACTCTGCGGCCTGTCCGATTACGATTGGACCGGAACCGATAACTAATACTTTTTTAATATCATTATTTCTTGGCATTACTGGTTACCTCCCATCATGTTAATAAAGCGGTCAAAAAGATATGCTGAATCCTGTGGTCCAGGGCATGCCTCCGGATGGAACTGAACTGTGAAGATATTCTTGTTCACATACTTAAGTCCCTCATTAGTGCCGTCGTTGACATTTATAAATGCAGGCTCAGCCACATTAGGGTCAAGTTTATCTGTGTCCACCACATATCCATGGTTCTGGGAAGAAATATAAACACGGCCTGTTGCAAGATCCTTAACCGGATGGTTTCCACCTCTGTGTCCGTACTTCATCTTGTGTGTATCTGCGCCTGTTGCAAGTGCCATGAGCTGATGTCCGAGGCAGATTGCAAAAATCGGCACATTGCTGTCATAAAGCTTCTTTATTTCCTTTATAATATCTACACACTCCTTTGGATCTCCAGGTCCGTTTGAGAGCATGATTCCGTCAGGATTGTCACCAAGTATCTCTTCAGCGGTTGTGTGTGCAGGGTAAATTGTAACTTCACAGCCTCTTTCATTGAGTGATTTGGCGATGTTGTTTTTGGCACCGAAATCCATGAGGGCAACCCTCTTTCCTTGTCCCTTTAAAACCTTTTTCTCAGTGCATGTGACCTTGTCAACCACATTGCCTGTAGTATATGCCTTGAGCTTTGGAATAATCTCATCGAGATTGTAATTCTCATTTGTGGTAATCATTCCGTTCATAGTACCCTTTTCCCTGAGAATCTTTGTAAGCGCACGTGTATCAATGCCGGCCACTCCCGGAATATCGTTTTTCTCAAGGAAATCCTGTATAGTACCCTCGCAGCGGAAATTACTTGGCATACGTGACAGCTCTCTTACTATATATCCATCCGGCCATGGTCTTTCCGACTCCATATCCGGTGTGATTCCATAATTTCCGATAAGTGGATAAGTCATTACAACAGCCTGTCCTGCATAGGAAGGATCTGTAAGTACCTCCAGATATCCTGTCATTGATGTGTTAAATACTATCTCACTAATGACTTCCCTTGTTGAACCAATGCTGGTTCCGGTAAATACATTACCATCTTCAAGAATTAAAAATGCTTTCATCTTTACCCTGCCCTTTCGTGTTATACTTTGTAACCATAAGCTTCTTAGCTGCAACTAACCTTACGTCTGCGCAAAAAAAAAGAGGGCGTCTCTTTTTTCTTATAAAGTGTAGTTGCATAGTATATCTGCTTAAATTGTAAAAAGTGTATCATAATACAGCCGATTTTTCAACTGTTTTTTGTTACATAAATATGCATATTTATGTATACAATATTAGTTACTGTTCACACCAAAGTATGACCGGCAACTATTGCAGCCCATTAAAACTGCATCTGAGCGTTACGGAGTAAGTCCCGCGCATACCGCATATATCACGCCTGAGACAAATACAAGACATGTGAAGCCAACTGAAATTGCAATAAAAGTCTTATCAGCTATATGTCGCGGTGTATACTCCACCTGATATATGCTTTTTGCTGTCATAGGAACGTACATATCGCCTTGTCCATCGCAAAAGCCTCCCTGATATGCACTCTTAAAGCCCACACGCCTGAAGTAGTCTGCCGTGTATGCCGGCATTGCATTTACAGACACCTGCATGAGCTTAAGCTGCATGCGCGCATATATCCTGACTCTCTCCAGAAGCTTTTTGCCAATTCCACGTCTTAAATACTGCGGATGTACATACAGCATGGTGATATGCCCCTCGTTTGTCATGCCGCATACTCCGCACAGCACATTGCTATCAAACGCACCAAACACTACAAGAACACCGGTCCTTTCCTCGTCCGTCAGCCTGTCTGCATCCATATATTCATCAAAATATCGATGACAGTCCTGTGTCCGAAAGCAGCCTCTGATTGCGATATTGTATATACTTACCGCAAAGGCACATGCCCCTTTTATCTCTTCATTTGTAAGTTTTCTTATTTTCATCAGATAGTCTCCTCCACTATTCTGTCTCTAAGCCCGCTATAGCGTCTCTGCTGTGAGTTGTTTTGTATCATCTCGTAAAATGTCTGTTCGTCACCCACTATGGTAACACATTTCTTTGCTCTTGTAACCGCCGTATAGAGCAAATTTCTGTTCATAAGCATTCTCGGGCCGCTCAAAAGAGGTATAACGACCGCCGGATACTCACTTCCCTGTGACTTGTGTAT
>ERZ779932.278-NODE-278-length-24191-cov-2.517111_pt1 | contig 24191 bp, 18 predicted proteins | sample MGYA00511064_ERZ779932 | MGnify/ENA primary metagenome ERZ779932 (study PRJEB29588, sample SAMEA1966821) | human gut metagenome | biome: human gut; feature: human-associated habitat; material: faeces | place: Denmark | collected 2008/2010 ...
AGAGCGTCGAAAAGGTCACAAAATTCCAGACCCGCGTCGCGGCATCGTCTCTTTCGAGTCTTATAAGCGCGAGCGACCGCGTGATGATAATGGGTCATTCGTTCCCGGATATGGACGCTTTCGGCGCGGCAGTCGGCGTGTCGTCGATAACCCGCGCCCTCGGCATCGACGCGTATATCGCCCTCGATGAAAACCGCAACTTTGCCGGCGCCGCTGTCGATATGCTCCGAGCTGACGGCTGGGACGGCAAGATAATCGATGTCAGCGAAGCCCTCGCGCTCATGACGAGAAAGACCCTGCTCGTCGTTGTCGATACCCATAAAAGCAGCTTTGTCGATTTCCCGACCCTCTATGAAAAGGCGTCCGCCACGGTCGTTATCGACCATCACAGAAAGTCGGTCGATCATATCAAAGACGCGCTCATTTTCTTCCATGACCCCAACGCTTCGTCGACCTGCGAAATGGTCACGGAGCTCATGCGCTATATAACCCCCGCGCCGGCGCTGTCTCCAGTTGAAGCTCAGGCGATGCTCGCGGGCATAATGCTCGACACAAAGGAGTTCGTCCTCTCAACAGGTGTGCGCACCTTCGAAGCGGCGGCTTTCCTCAAGGGCAAGGGCGCAGATACCGTCGCGGTAAAGCGCCTGTTCTCGAATTCGATCGAGAGCAACCGCAAGCGCAGCGAGATAATATCCGCCGCGCATATCTACAGGGGCTGTGCCATAGCCTGCACCGCACCCGGTACGGAGAACGCGAGACTGCTCAGCGCTCAGGCGGCGGACGAACTGCTTGAAGTCAGTGGCGTAAAAGCCTCGTTTGTTATCTTCGACAGCGGAAATGACAGCGTCAATATTTCGGCGCGTTCCTACGGCGATCTGAATGTCCAGATAATCATGGAATATCTCGGCGGCGGCGGCCACCGCACCATGGCGGCGGCTCAGCTCACCGGTGTGAATATGGAGGAGGCAAAGTCGAAGCTCTGCGAAGCGATCGACGCCAAATATCCCCGCACCGACGGCGAAGAGCAAAGCCCGATTTCGTGATATTCCTTAAATTAACGCGAATTTATCGGCGTGCGGCTTGTAGGGTGCGACGACTTCGACGCACCGATGCCGCCTGAGCGGCATGAAATTTCGCACGAGCCAATCACAATATGCTGCAATTCGCCACAAAATCACACCCGTAAATAACCCGAAAGGAATTGATATAAATGAAAGTTATTCTCACTCAGGATGTAAAAAGCCTCGGCAAGAAAGGCGAGCTCGTCAACGCTTCCGACGGCTACGCGAGAAACTTCCTCTTCCCGAGAAAGCTCGCCGTTGAAGCAAACGCTCAGGCGATGAACGAGCTGAAAAACCGCGAGTCCGCAGAGAAATACAGGCTCGAAACCGAGCTCAAGAATGCCAAGGAAGTTGCCGCGAAGATAAACGGCAAGACCGTCAAGCTCACCGCAAAAGCGGGTCAGGGCGGGAAAATTTTCGGCTCCGTCACCGCAAAGGAAGTCGCCGAGTCGATAAGCCGCCAGTTCGGCGTCTCGGTCGACAAGAGAAAGGTGTCCATGGAGGATATCAAGTCTTTCGGCACATTCAGCGCCGAAGTGAAGGTATATAACGGCGTCAACGCAACCGTCTATGTCAGCGTGGGCGAGGAATAATTGCTGAAAACCGGAGGATCTAACAAAAGTGGATGTGAATAACCTAACCCTGCCCGAGGGGTATCAGATGCCCTTCAGCCTTGAGGCGGAGCAGGCGGTGCTCGGATGCGTGCTGATGGATCCGAACTGTATGCCGCAGGTGCTGATCTATCTTCGCCCGGAGTATTTCTATCTCCCGCAGCACAAAGAGATTTTCTCCGTCATGGTGAGTCTCGATGCGCTCGGCAACAAGATTGATCCGCTCATTATTCTCGAAACGCTCAAGAATAACGGAACATATGACGAGGCGGCAGGCAAGAACTATCTGTTCCAGCTCGCTCAGAGCGTGCCGACCACTTCAAATGTCGAGTCATATGCCAAGATAGTGCGCGAAAAATATTTCATGCGCACCCTCATCACCGTCTCGCAGGAGACTATCGACAACGCCGTCGCCCAGACCGACAGCGCGGATATGCTCCTCGACGCGGCGGAGCAGAGGATATACGATATCCGTCAGGGCAAGACGAGCACAGGCCCGTCGAAGCTCAGCGATATAATAGTCAATCAGGTCTATGATACCCTGCAAAAATTGAGCTCCGAGGGCGCGGAAGCGTTCAAGGGTATCTCGACCGGCTACAGGGATCTTGACGACGTTATCGCTGGACTCAACAAATCAGACCTCATACTTATCGGCGCGCGCCCCGCAATGGGAAAGACAAGCTTTGCCTTGAATATTGCGAGAAACGTCGCTGTTAAAGCGAAGAAAAAGATACTCTTTTTCTCGCTCGAAATGACGAAGGAGCAGCTCGCGCAGAGAGTGCTCTCCACCGAAGCGCGCGTGCTCAGCACAAAGATGAGAACAGGTCAGCTCGATACCGATGACTGGACCCGCCTCGGACTTGCTACCGCTTCGCTCAACGACTGCGAGCTGTATTTTGACGATACGAGCACGATAACCGTCGCCGAGATGAAAGCGCGCGCACGCAGACTCAAGAACGTTGATTGCATTATTATAGATTACCTCGGACTCATCCGCTCCGGCACAAAGGTCGAAAGCCGCGTGCAGGAGGTTACCGAGATAACCCGAAGCCTCAAGCTCATGGCGAAGGATCTGAATATCCCCGTCATCTGCTGCGCCCAGCTCTCCAGAGGCACCGAGGGCAGGGGAAAATCCCACCGTCCTCAGCTGTCCGATCTGCGTGAATCGGGCTCTATCGAGCAGGATGCGGATATAGTCCTCATGCTCTACCGTGAGGAATATTACAAGAACGAAAAAGACGACCCGGACGGCGACGATGAGCCCGCGCCCACCGCGCCCGTTGCCAACGAGGTCGAGGTCATTGTTGCCAAGAACAGACACGGTCCGACGAAGACCGTCGATTTCATCTGGGATGCGGATCACACTCTGTTCATGGGCGTGGAGAAGATTCAGAATGCTTGATAAAGCGCTCAGCGCCGTGGAAAAATATAATATGCTCAGCCCGGGAGCTGCGGTCATAGCCGCGGTCTCGGGCGGTGCCGATTCAATGGCAATGCTGCTCTTTCTTATGAAAATAAGCGAGCGGTATTCGCTGTCCCTGACCGTCGCCCATGTCAACCACGGGCTGCGCGGTGAGGAGGCGCGGCGCGACGAAGAATATGTGCGCTCCTTCTGCGAAAAGAACTCTCTTCGCTTTGAAGTCCTGCATGCCGATGTCGCAGCCCTTGCGAAACAGAGCGGGGAGACCTGCGAAGAGTGCGGGCGCAGAGTGCGCTATGAGTTTTTTGAATCGATAGACAAAAACGCGAAGATCGCAACCGCCCATACCGCGAGCGACAACGCCGAAACGATGCTCTTCAATCTCGCGCGCGGCTCGTCGCTGAAAGGTCTGTGCGGCATACCGCCCGTTCGTGGGAATATTATAAGACCGCTGATATTCTGCACGAGAGAGGATATCGAAGCGTTCTGCCGCGAAAATTCTCTCGATTTCGTGACGGACAGCACCAATCTGACTCTCGATTACAGCCGCAATAAAATTCGCCATATTGCAGTCCCGGCGCTCAAGGAGATAAACTCCGCTTTTGAGGAGAATGCCTCGCATTTTTCTCAGAATGCAGCACTTGATGAGGATTTTCTTGAGTGCGAAACGAAGTCGCTTCTGGCGTCCGCTAAAAAGGACGGTGGGCTCTCATGCGAAGCTCTGCTTTCGGCTCATCCGGCGATACGCCGCCGCGCTCTGCTCGGCGCTATTAAAAATGTATGCCCGAAGTCGGCGGATTTCAGGACTGTAAACGTCGTTGAAAATATTCTCCAAGGCGGCGGTAAAATTCAGATGTCGCCCGATATTTTTGCCGTCTCGGACGGCAATATTATTCGCTTTGAAACTCCCGCGAAGATGAGCGAAGAGTGGTCCGAAGATATCGAGCCCGAGTGCATAAACGGCTCTGTATGCCATAACGGGCGCGTTTCAATTTGTCGGGTTAACAAAAAAGTTTTCTTTGATACACAAAAAATTCACAAAGATATGTTGGATTATTGCATTGATTGTGATAGAATAAATGGAAAAGTTCAAGTCGGGAGCCGCCGCGCGGGCGATAAACTGACCCTTGCAAAGCGCGGATGCACAAAAAGCCTGAAAAAACTTTTCAATGAGGCACATGTCCCGCCGGAGAGCCGCTGCGATGTCGCAGTGCTGCGCGACGAGTCGGGTGTGCTGTGGGTTGAGGGATTCGGCGCGGACAGACGCTGCCGCGTCGGAAAAAACACTGAAAATGTGCTTATAATACGGAGGGAAAAGCAATGATAGAGGATATAGAGAGAGTATTGCTCAGCGAAGAGCAGATACATGAGATAGTCTCCCGCCTCGGCAGGCAGATAAGCGAGGACTACAAGGACAAAAAGCTGCTCATGGTCAGCGTCCTTAAAGGCTCGGTCGTTTTCATGGCGGATCTCATGAGAGCGATAACGATACCCTGTGAGATAGACTTTATGGCGGTTTCGAGCTACGGCTCGGGAACCGAAAGCTCCGGCGAAGTCAAGATAATCAAAGACCTTGACAGACCCATCGAGGGCTACGATCTGCTTCTGGTCGAGGATATCCTCGATTCCGGCAAGACCCTCCATTACATATCCGAAATGCTCAGAGCGCGCAGACCCGCGAGCATAAAGATATGCACCTTCCTCGATAAACCCGAGCGTCGCATGATAAAGGATCTCAAGGCGGACTATGCGGGAACGGAAGTGCCCGACGAGTTCGTTGTCGGCTACGGTCTCGACTATGCCGAGAAGTACCGCAACGTGCCTTTCCTCGGCGTGCTCAGCCGTTCGGTCTATGAGAAGTAAGAGCGGCTCATTCAAGAAAACTTCGGCAGTCATAGGAGTGATTTGACGTTTGAAAAATAACAAGAAAGACACCAACAGCGGCGCAAGAAAAGCGCTGGCATGGATACCGTATATTCTTATACCCGTCCTTATAATCTCCGGCGTTTCCCTCTATGCAAGGCAGCAGAAGAAGGAAAAGCTTGAGTATTATCAGGTCGTGCAGTATTTCGACGACAAGAAGGTCACGGAATACGATCTGAATATGTCGAGCGGCGCGCTTGAGTTCAAGCTCAAGGGCGACAACAAGGTATATACCTACACCGTCCCGAACGTCAGTATGTTCCAGGAGGACATACACAACGGCGTTATCGCATATAACAGAGCGCATCCGGATGCCCCGATAAAGGCGCAGTACGAGACCGGCTCGACCGGCGCACTGCTTCTCAATATCGTCCCGACGCTTCTCATGCTCGTCATTCTCGGCGTACTTCTGTTCTATATGTTCCGCAAGATGAACAACGCCATGAACAACGAGAACAACCGCACCCTTTCGTTCGGCAAGGCGCGTGTCAAGCGCGCAAAGGACGAGAGCCGCAAAACAACGTTTGACGATGTTGCAGGTGCTGACGAAGAGAAAGAGGAACTCAGCGAGATAGTCGATTTCCTCAAAGACCCCTCACATTTCAATAAGCTCGGCGCGAGAATACCGCGCGGCGTTCTGCTCGTCGGCCCTCCCGGTACAGGTAAAACTTTGCTTGCAAGGGCTGTCGCGGGCGAAGCTAACGTGCCTTTCTTCTCGATTTCCGGTTCGGATTTCGTCGAGATGTATGTCGGTGTCGGCGCTTCCCGTGTGCGCGACCTTTTCAATGAAGCAAAGAAAAATTCACCCTCGATAATCTTTATCGATGAGATAGACGCCGTCGGACGCCACAGAGGCGCAGGCATGGGCGGCGGACATGACGAGCGCGAGCAGACTTTGAACCAGCTGCTCGTCGAGATGGACGGCTTCGGTGCAAACGAGGGCGTTATAATCATCGCGGCGACTAACCGCCCCGATATCCTCGACCCCGCGCTTCTGCGTCCCGGCAGATTTGACCGCCAGGTAACAGTCGGCTATCCCGACCTCAAAGGACGCGAGGCTATCCTCAAAGTCCACGCCAAGGGCAAGCCCCTCGGCCCCGATGTCGATCTTAACACTATTGCAAAAACAACTATCGGCTTTACCGGCGCGGACCTCGAGAATCTGCTCAACGAAGCGGCTCTTCTCGCCGCGCGCCGCGATAAAAAAGCCATCACCATGACCGAGATAGAAGAGGCGATGATAAAGGTCGTCGCGGGCACCGAGAAGAAGAGTCACAAGATGACCGACAAGGAGAAGCGCCTGACCGCCTATCACGAGGCAGGCCACGCAGTCTCCGCCTATTATCTCGAGTATAACGACCCGGTTCACCAGGTCTCTATTGTCCCGAGAGGTCAGATGGGCGGATACACAATGTATCTCCCGACCGAGGATAAGAGCTATCATTCAAAGAACGAGATGCTCGATAATCTCGTCAGCCTGCTCGGCGGCAGAGTTGCCGAAGCGCTGATAATCGGCGATGTCTCGACCGGTGCGTCGAACGATATCGAGCGCGCTACGGATATCGCGCGCAAGATGGTCACGAAGTACGGCATGAGCGAGAAGCTCGGTCCGATAACCTTCGGTTCGGGCAACGACGAAGTGTTCCTCGGCAGAGATTATTCTCACCTGAAGAACTACTCCGAGGAGACCGCCGCAGAGATAGATGAGGAAATCAACCGCATCATCACCACGGCTTACGGCAGAACCGAGGATATCCTCAAAGAGCATATCGACAGGCTTCATGCAGTCGCAGGCGCGCTTATTGAGCGCGAGAAGATAAGCGGCGAGGAGTTTGAGACGATAATGCACGGCGGCACTCTTGATCCGCTCAGTGCACAGAGTGATGACAGCAAACCTGCTGAAGTGCCGGAGCAGTCCGACGCTCAGAACAATGAGGAGGCAGACGGAAATGAGAAAGAATCTGAGTAAGATGTTTTTCGGAATAGCGGTCGTTGCCGCGGGAATCATATTCCTCGGCTCGGCGTTCGGCTTCTGGGAGATTAGCGAGCTGAGCGGCTGGTGGACTGTGTTTATTATTGTCCCCGCTATCGGCAGCATGATAGCCTCGGGTCTTGACCTGCTTAATGTCGCAGCTGTCGCGGTCGGCGTGTGGCTGCTGATCAAGTGCAACCCCCAGTGGGTACCCGCAGAGCGCATGAACCATTTCGCTATCGCTATCGCGCTTGTCACGGTCGGCTTCTGGCTGATATTCAGCACCGTCAAAACGAAGAAGCTCAAAAAGCATCTCGATGACAACAGCGGACCCATTTCGCAGGAAAGTAAGCCCACTTATACAGCGGTCTGCTCGGGCGGCGTTTATAAGAACACGACCGGCAACCTGCTCGGTGCTCACTGCTTCGCTATCCTCGGCGGTCTTGAAGTTGACCTGAGCGAGGCGCAGATAAACGAAGAGATAACGATAAGCGTCACCTCGATTCTCGGCGGAGTCGATATCTATCTGCCCGAGAATGTCAGAGTTGAGTGCTCGGACGGCGCGAGCCTGCTCGGCGGCATCGACAACAAGATGCCCGCGAACAATGACCTGTCTCAGCCGCTCGTCCATATCAAGCATTTCAATGTCCTCGGCGGCACTGATGTTATGACAAGAGTCCATAAAAACGCATAAATGATTTCGCGCCCGGATAATTATTTCCGGGCGTGTTTTATACGGTGAAAAGATGAAAGAACGCAAATTCATAAAATTGCCGCCCGAAAAAGCCCCGCAGATGTTTGACCTTGTTCTCGAACGTATGAAGTGGATGGACGAAAAGGGGATAGAGCAGTGGAATGTCATGGACTATGACGAAGTCTATCCGCTGTCCTACTACGAACAAAAATGCAGAGAGGGTCTAGCCTTTGCGCTTGAAGATAAAGACGGAGCGATACTCTGCGCCGCCGTGCTTCTTGAAAACGACAGCCGTTGGAATGACGACGCTCCCGCGCTCTATGTCCATAACCTCGTCTCGAAAGTCGGCGCAGGCAATGCGGGCGCGGAATTTCTGCGCCGCGCAGGGGAGTACGCCCTGAGTATAAACAAAAAATATCTCCGCCTCGACTCGTCCGAAGATAACGAACCGCTCGCAAAATATTACGAAAACTTAGGCTTCGTTCCTGCCGGAACCTGCACCGACGGACCGTATAAAGGCATTCGCCGCGAGAAAAAGTTGAAATAACAGAATCTGCACAATTTTATTGCAACACACTTGTAGGGTGCGGCGACCTCTACAACCGACTTTGCGACAGCTCGCACAAAATCCACCGGCATAGGCTCCCCTGCAGGGAAGCCGAGACTGAGGGATTAGCTCGCCTCGCTCAAAGTAATAAGTGAAAGTGAATAGTGAAAAAGTGCGCAGTATAGACGAATATCATCCGCTCGTGAAGTCTGCATAATTTTATTGGCGTGCACTTGTAGGGTGCGGCGACTCGACGCACCGCGCCGCGTAAGCGGCACAAAAGCCTGTCACTACTAATTTTGCAAGCAAATTTTTATCACAATATATAATCTTATTTCGGCTCCCTTATGTAAAGTGAACCGGCTTGGCGAAGCCGAGACTGATGAATTGCAGCACAGAACCAACTGAAATCAATAACGCACCATTTCCCACCGCACAAACAACAAAATAACCGGCAGTCACAACACATCATCCGTTGTGACTGCTTCGTTTTTTCTCTACCGCCACCCATTTGTCTGCCGCGCACAAAAATACACGCTTTCACTCTCTCCGAATTTACACTTTGTTTTCATCATTTGTTTGACATGCGGCGCATTTTGAATTACAATAAATAGATAGCGAGCAGGCTGGGCAGCTGCGGGGATCTTTTTATAAGATCAATGAGGAAAGTCCGAGCTTCACAGAGCAGGATAACGGCTAACGGCCGCCGAGGGTGACCTTAGGGAAAGTGCAACAGAGATATACCGCCCGCTTTGCGGGTAAGGGTGGAAAGGCGAGGTAAGAGCTCACCGGCGTGCGGGGAACCGCATTGCCCTGCAAACCCTATCCGGAGCAACACCGACCGGAGAGGAGCGAAAGCTCCGCGCTTGCTCGGCGTAATTCTCTCCGACAGGTGGCTTGAGCGTATCGGCAACGGTGCGCCTAGACAGATAGTTGCCTTAAAAGACAAAACTCGGCTTACAGGCCTGCTCGCTTATCCGGTTTATTCTATATGTAACCCGCCGTGTGTCCCCGGCATATGATGTGCTGAGGTGATATCAATGTCGGACGGAGTGCTTCTTGGCATCTTCGCGTCGTTCGTGCTCATCGGCGTGGTCAGCATATCATATTACATACTGCTAAAAATTCTGCACCCGCGCTCAAACGGCAGATATATCGTCGTTATCCCCGCGAGGGCGGGAATGACCGATGTCGCGGGGAAGGGCTATGCCCAAAGGCTTCGCAGCGGAATGCTCGGCGATAAAGAAGCCGTTGTGATTCTCGATCTCGGTATGGACGAAAAGCAGATCGAAGAGTGCAGAAGAATGTGCAGAAGCTGCGAGGGGCTTTATCTCTGCTCCCCCGGCGAATTTGAAAAGTTCGTTTCCCGAAAGGATATATAAATGGAGGAACATGAGAGGATACGCATAAGCGGCGTGATAAACGATGTGACCTTTGCGAATCCCGAAAACGGGTTCACGGTTCTCGAGCTCGAAAGCGGCGATGAGCTGATAACCGCAGTCGGCGTCATGCCCGAGCTCAAAGCCGGTGAGTTGCTTGAACTCTCCGGCTATTGGGATTTTCATGCCTCCTTCGGCCGCCAGTTCAGGGTCGAGCTGTGCGAGCATAAAATGCCCGCGTCCGCCGGCGATATCCTCCGATATCTCGCAGCAGGCGGAGTCAAGGGCATCGGCTCGAAGCTCGCGGTCAAAATAGTTGACAAGTTCGGCGAGAATACTCTTGATATAATCGAAAACGACCCCGAGCGTCTTGCGCAGATTCGCGGCATATCGCCCGAAAAGGCGAAGCAGATCAGCGCGGATTTCAAGCGCCAGTTCGCCGTGCGCGAAATTATGATATCGCTCGAAAAATACGGCATGACGACCGCCGAATGTGTCAAAGCTTTCAATGCGTTCGGCGTGCGCGCCGCAGATATAATCAAGCGAAACCCCTATGCGCTGTGCGGCGAGGGAGTCGGCTTCAGCTTCGAGCGAGCCGAGTTCATCGCAGATCAGCTCCCCGCCCCGCCCGATAACGGGTATCGCCTACAGGCGGGCGTTTTGCATGTCATGAACCACAACCTCTCGAACGGGCACACCTGCATCCCGCGCGAGAAGATGTTCGCCCCGTGTGCCGAGCTGCTCTCGACTAATGAGGACACGGTGGATATAACCATCGACGAACTGATAGGCTCGGGCAGGCTCGTCAGCGAGTTCATCGATAACCGCGAGTTTTTATTCCTGCCGCATATCTACAAGGCGGAAAAGTCCTCGGCGGAGCGCATGAAACAGATACTCCGATTCCCTCCCGCAGGCAGAAAAGCGGCGGACAGGGAAATTGACAGAATAGAGAAAAAGAACGGCATAAAATACGGCGATCTTCAGCGAAAGGCGATAGTCACCGCCATCGAGCGCGGACTGCTTATCCTGACCGGCGGCCCCGGAACGGGAAAAACAACGACCCTGAACGGAATCCTCCAGCTGTTTGAGGATGACGGGCTCAAAGTCGCGCTTGCCGCACCTACGGGACGCGCCGCAAAGCGCATGAGCGAGGTCACGGGCAGACCCGCCAAGACCATCCATCGACTGCTCGAGGTCGAGTGGGACAAGCACGATCGCCCGCAGTTCTCGCGCAACGCACGCAATCCTCTCGACGCTCAGGCGGTTATCCTCGACGAGCTGTCGATGGTAGATATAACTCTTTTTTCAAGCTTCCTCGAGGCGCTTCCGATAGGCTGCCGCCTTGTTATGGTCGGCGATTCGGATCAGCTGCCGCCGGTCGGCGCGGGCAATGTCCTGCACGATATGATAGCCTCCGGGATTATCCCGGTCATTGAGCTGACCGAGGTTTTCCGCCAGGCGATGGAGAGCCTGATAGTCGAAAACGCCCATAGAATAGTCAAGGGCGAGCCGCCGAAGCTCGGCGTGCGCGACAAAGATTTTTTCTTCATGCGGACTGACTCGCCGTTTATCGCGGCAAAGACCGTCTCGGATCTGTGCGCCACGCGCCTGCCCCGTGCCTATGGATATTCACCGCTCGACGATATCCAGGTCATCTGCCCGTCGAGAATGGGTGAGTGCGGAACGAACAATATCAACCGCGTCATGCAGGCTTCTCTCAATCCGCCGGATGCCTCGAAGCCCGAGACTACCGTCGGCGCGACAGTGTTCCGCACGGGCGACAAGGTCATGCAGACGCGCAATAACTATGATATCGAGTGGACAGGCCCCGACGGCGACGGAACGGGGATTTTCAACGGCGATATAGGTATTCTCAGAAAGGTCGATCTTCGCTCGCGCATGGCGGAGATAATGTTTGACGAGCGCAAGGCGGTTATCCCGTTTGAAGCTTTGCAGGAGCTCGAGCTCGCCTACGCCGTGACCGTTCATAAGAGCCAGGGCAACGAGTTTCCTGCGGTCATAATGCCGATAATCGGCGTGCCGCCGCGCCTCGCTTACAGAAACCTGCTCTATACGGGCGTCACCCGCGCGAAAAAAATACTTGTCCTTGTCGGTAGCCAGAGTCAGATTTACGCTATGGCGGCGAACGACAAAAAAGCCAGACGCTATTCCGCGCTCAAGCATTTCCTTCTGGTGAATGAAGAATGAAGATGTCAGCACTTGAATATATCTCATATGCTCTCTTTCCGCGTCGATGCGCCCTGTGCGGCAAAGTCGTGCCGCCGGATATGCCCGTGTGCGACAGGTGCGAAGCCGATCTCGAATATGTAAAAGGCGAGCTGTGCCCGCACTGCGGCAGGGAGAAAAAGTATTGCTCATGCTCGTCTCACCGACGCTTTTTCGAATCGCAGACCGCGCCGTTTTATTATTCCGGTGCCGCGAAGCGTTCGGTTCATGCCCTGAAATTTGACGGCTGTGTTCAGAACGCCGTGGGACTCGCCCGGTTTATGTCGGACAGCGTGAAAAAGAATTTTGCGGGCGTGAAGTTTGATTTCGTCTGCTGTGTGCCCCTGTCGGAATCTTCGCTCAAAAAGCGCGGATATAACCAGAGCGCACTGCTCGCAAAAGAGATTGCAAAAGAGCTCGGCGTGCCGTTTGAAGAAAAACTGCTCTCCCGACCGTTTCAGGGAAAGGAGCAGAAAACGTTGGGCGGTATCGAACGCTTCGGCGGAGTCATAGGCGCGTTCGACTGCGCCGAAAATAAAATTATAGAAAGCGCCGCAGTTTTGCTCTGCGACGATATATCAACAACGGGAGCGACGCTCAACGAGTGCGCAAAGCTCCTGCTTCTGCGCGGCGCGGATAAAGTATATTGCGTCAGCGCGGCGATAACCAAAAAGGAGGACGGAAAATGCTCGGAACAAACATCGGAATAGACCTCGGCACAACTTCCATACTCATCTTCGTTGAGGGCAAGGGAATAGTCGTCTCCGAGCCGAGCGCCGTTGCATTCGATACTGATACGGGCAGACTCCTGGCAGTCGGTCAGAAAGCGGCGGATATGATTGGGCGCAACCCCGATTCTATAACCGTCGTCAAGCCCATGCGAAGCGGAGTTATCTCGGATTTCACCGCCACAAAGGCGATAGTCCGCGTCCTGCTCTATAAAGTCTGCAAAAACATGGTGTTCAAGCCCAATATAGTCGTCTGTATGCCCTCGACCGTCACGAATCTTGAAAAGAGAACTATCCTCGATCTCGTCACCGCCGCAGGAGCGGGCAGGGCGTGCCTTATAGAAGAGCCGCTCGCCGCGGCACTCGGCGCGGGGCTTGATATCAGACGCCCGATGGGCACGATGGTCGTCGATATCGGCGGCGGAACTGCGGATATCGCAGTCGTCACCATGGGCAGTATCTCAATTTCAAAATCGGTCAAAATCGCCGGCAATATCCTCGATGAGGATATAATTCGCTACCTGCGCCGCGAGCGCAATATAGTCATCGGCGAAAAGACCGCCGAGAGCATAAAAAAGCGCATCGGCTGCGCGTATCTGCGCGACACCGAGCTTGCAATCGGTATAAAGGGCAAGCACTATATAACCGGAATGCCGATAACCGATGAAGTCAACACCACTGAAGTCTATCTCGCCATGCGCGAGCACCTCGAAGCGATAGCCGAGGGCGTGCGCAGCGTGCTCGAGGTGACGCCGCCCGAGCTTGCGGGCGACATCTCCGAGACCGGTATACTTTTAACCGGCGGAGGCGCTCTGCTCGACGGTATGGATAAGCTAATAGAGAAGAGAACCGGCGTCCATGTCATTATTCCCGACGATCCGCTCGAATGCGTCGCGCTCGGCACAGGCTATGCCATCGAGCATATGGATATACTCGAAAACAACGGAGGAATCTTCAAGACCCGCGAGGAAATAACGGGATTCAAAGATTAATTCAGTTTCCAAACTTTTCCGTATAAACTATTATAAAACCGTCCATAATTCGGTTGCATCCGAAAGAAAGGACGGTTTTTACTTATCATGAAGTCAAAAAAATTATCAAAGCTGCTCAAAATACAGGCTGTTGTGTTCGCGGTTATTATAGCGGCGGGCGTGTGCAGCGTCGGGGCGTTTGCCTACAACTGCTCGCGTGTACGCGCCGATGTGCTGAGAATGCATGTCATTGCAAACTCCGATTCCGACGAGGATCAGGCGCTCAAGCTAAAAGTCCGCGACGCCGTGCTCGAACGCGGCGCGGAGCTCTTCGACGGCACTGTGACAGCGGACGAGGCAAAGGCAAAAATAGAGCCGCAGAAAGCGGAGCTTGAAGATGCCGCACGCGAGGTGATAGAGCGCGCGGGCTACGATTATCCCGTGAGCGTCAATGTCGTCAACGAGTATTTCGCCACCCGCTGTTACGGCGATCTGACTATGCCTGCGGGGCGCTATACCGCCGTCAAAGTCGTGATAGGCGAGGGCGCGGGGCATAACTGGTGGTGCGTGATGTTCCCGCCGCTGTGCCTGCCTGCCGCGCAGGACAGGGGAGGCAATATCGATGCGTTCCTAGACGGCGACGAGCTCAAGGTCGTCGAAAGCTCCGGCAGATACGAGCCGCGTTTTAAAATAGTCGAGATAATAGAAGAACTCAGGGAAAAAACTTCGCCCGAAAACTGAAAATTTTTTTGCGGCTCGCTATTTCATGAGGTGAGCCGCAAAAATTTTGCCGAGTGCGTCTTTTTTTGTCAAATCTGTTGACTTTTTTGCGGATTAGCTCTATATTAGTACTTACTATATTTTTGATGTGCGGTTTGCATCGTATTCTTTTGAGAGAGGGGCTGCATAATTGAAAAAAAATGTCATTATCGATCTGAAACACATCTCCGTCAAACTGGGTGATAATCAGGTGCTCGACGATCTGAGCCTTTATATAAGGGACAGGGAGTTCATCACGCTGTTGGGTCCGTCTGGCTGCGGAAAGACTACTATTCTGCGCGTCATTGCCGGTTTCCTCGAACCCGATGAGGGGGATGTCATATTTGAGGATAAAAAAATCAATGGTGTGCCGCCTCATAAGAGGCAGGTTAACACCATTTTTCAGCGTTACGCGCTTTTCCCGCATCTGAACGTCTATGAAAATGTGGCGTTCGGCCTGCGCATAAAGAAGACGCCGGAGAGCGAGATTGAAAAGACTGTCAGCAAAATGCTGTCTATCGTCAACCTCAGCGGCTTTGAAAAGCGCAACATAAATTCACTCTCGGGCGGTCAGCAGCAGAGGGTGGCGATAGCCCGCGCCCTTGCGGTCAAGCCGCGTGTGCTTCTGCTCGATGAGCCGCTCGGCGCGCTCGATCTCAAATTGAGACGCGAGATGCAGGTTGAGCTCAAGAAGATTCAGCAGCAGATGGGCATAACATTTATATATGTCACCCACGATCAGGAGGAGGCTCTCACGATGTCGGATACCGTCGTCGTGCTCAACCAGGGCTATATCCAGCAGATCGGCACTCCCGTTGACATTTATAACGAGCCCACGAACGCTTTCGTCGCCGATTTCATAGGCGAGAGCAATATCATAGACGGCGTTATGATAAGAGATCGCCTCGTGCGTATCCTCGGCGCGGAGTTCGTCTGTGTCGATGAGGGCTTCGGCGAGAATATGCCAGTCGATGTCGTCATAAGACCCGAGGATGTCGTCCTGACTCCGCCTTCACAGGGCGAGCTCAAGGGCGTTGTCACCGATATAATATTCAAGGGCGTGCACTATGAGATGCACGTTATGGTGAACGGATACGAGTGGCTCGTCCACAGCACCGTCTCCACTCCCATCGGAGCGGAGGTGGGCCTCAGCGTTGAACCCTCGAACATCCAGATCATGAACAAACCCGAGTCCGAGGACGAGGAGGTGTTCAACGCCGATGCGTAAAAAACTTATGGCAGGGCCGTATCTTCTGTGGATGCTGGTCTTTACGATAGTGCCGCTGCTGTTCGTTTTTTATTACGGCTTCACTTCTTCGGACGGCACGTTCACTTTTTCAAACATAACAGCGATTTTTGAAAAGATTCATATCCAGGCGCTCGGGCTGTCCCTGCTGCTCGCAGTGATAACAACGGCGGTGTGCCTGCTGTTCGCTTATCCGCTCGCACTGATACTAAGCAAAAGCGCCGCGAAAAATCGCAGCTTCGTTATATTCATTTTCATCCTGCCCATGTGGATAAATTTCCTGCTCAGGATAATAGCTATAAGGATGCTGCTCTCGGATAACGGTATTCTCAATTATATCCTCTCGGCGCTGAATCTGCCGAATTTCAGCATCATGTATACTCCGGCGGCGATAGTTATCGGTATGGTCTATGATTATTTCCCGTTCATGGTTCTGCCGATTTACAATGCCCTTATAAAAATTGATCGCAACCTTCTCGACGCTGCGGGCGACCTCGGCGCGACCCCGGCGAGGACTTTCCGCAAGATAATCTTTCCGCTCTCCGTGCCCGGCGTTATAAGCGGCATCACTATGGTGTTCGTGCCGAGCATCTCGGAGTTCGTTATCGCCGATATTCTCGGCGGCGGAAAAGTTCTGCTCATAGGCAATATTATCGAACAGGAGTTCAACCAGGGCAATAACTGGCATCTCGGCTCCGGCATCTCGATAGTGCTCATGATATTTATCTTCGTGAGCATGATGATCGGCGAGATGAAAGGCTCGGGAGAGGAGGCGTCGCTGTGGTAAAATTCAGGCACTTCCTCGAAAAGTTTTATGTGGCGATAATCTTCGTCCTGCTCTATTTGCCGATAGCCGTTCTGACGGTCATGTCGTTCAACAATTCGCGCTATATGAAATGGGGCGGCTTCACCCTCAGATGGTACGAAGACCTGTTCACGAGCGGACCTATTATGGAGGCTCTGCGCAATACGCTTCTGCTCGCTCTGCTCTCGGCGCTGATAGCAACGGCGGTCGGCACTCTCGCGTGCGTGGGTATTCTCTATATGAGAAAGCGCAGTCAGTCCGCAATAATGAGCGTCAACAGCATCCCGCTTCTCAATGCCGATATCGTAACGGGTATCGCGCTGATGCTGCTCTTCGTGCGCATGTTCGGCAATCTCAATTTCACGACCATGCTCATAGCGCATATCAGCTTCAATATTCCCTATGTCGTCCTCAATGTCCTGCCGAAGCTCCGTCAGCGCGACAGGAACACATATGAGGCGGCGGTCGACCTCGGCGCAACGCCGGTTCAGGCGTTTTTCAAGGTGATAGTCCCGGATATTTTCCCGGGCATCCTCTCGGGCTTCCTTATGGCGTTCACCATGTCGCTCGATGATTTCACCATCACTTATTTCACCAAGGGCGCGGGAATAAAGACGCTCTCGATAATAATCTATACCGAGCGCAAGCTCGGCAATCAGCCTGAGCTCTATGCTCTGTCAACTATAATCTTCCTCATCGTGCTTATCGTGCTGTTCGTCGTCAACCGAATCAGCATCAATAAGGAGAAAAGCGCGGCAAAGGGAAAAAACTATTGATGGGGGACGAAAAATGAAAAAATCTGTTTTTGTAAGAATTGCGGCGGCAGTTATGGCAATTGTACTCTGCCTCTGCTCCATGGGCGCGCTCGCGGGCTGCACCAAGACCCGCAGCATAAATGTGCTCGTCTACGGCCAGTATATCGACCTCGATGTTATCTCGAACTTCAAAAAAGAGAACGGCATCAAAGTCAATGTCGATGAGTGTGACACTCCCGAGGAGCTTTATAACAAAGCGGTCAACGGCGACCAGTCGTATGACCTCATCTGCACCTCGGATTATATAATCGAGCGTTTTATTAAAGAGAACAGACTTTCCGAGCTCAACTTCGACAACATTCCGAATATCAAGAATATCGGCGAAGTTTATCTCGAGAAGTCAAAATCTTTCGACCCCGAGAACAAGTATTCCGTCCCGCATTTCTGGGGCACAGTCGGCGTTATCTATAACACCAAGATGGTCTCCGAAGAGGATGCGAAGAGCTGGAAGATGTTCTTCAACGAGAAGTATTCCGGAAAGATAATCATGTCCAACAGCATCCGCGACTCCTTCCTTGTCGCGCTTGAGGCTCTCGGCTATTCGCTCAACACCACCGACAAGGCTCAGATAGACGAGGCGAAGCAGCTGCTTATCAAGCAGAAGCCGATGCTCAAGGCGTATCTTGTCGAGACCGAGGCTCGCGACGCGATGATAAGCGGCGAGGCTGCGATGGCTCTCGTCTATAACGGCGAAGCTTATCTCGCTATCGAGGGCGACGAGGAGCAGAACATCAGCGGCAACCCCGATCTGAAGTTCACAATCCCCGAGGAGGGCACGAACTTCTGGATCGATTCGTGGGTCGTCCCGACTTACAGCTCGAACAAGGCTGACGCCGAGGCGTTCATCAACTACCTCTGCGGAGTTGAAGCGGCGAAGAAGAACTTCGAGTATATCTATTATTCGACTCCGAACCAGGCTCTCTACAATGAGCTTGATCCCGAGGTTCAGCAGGATGAGGATATCTTCCCGTCCCGCGAGGTTATCGACAAAGGCGAGGTTTATCACGACCTCGGAGCCGATCTCGACGCTTATTACAGCGCTTCTTGGAAAGAAATCAAATCATAACAATAATAGCCGGGGTGCGGACTGCCGTGCCCCGGAATTTCTGTAAGAAAGGGTAATATTCATGCTTATAGATGAACTTGTCGGCTTTTCGAATTTTTATGGTTCCGACCCGTCTCTTGTCCTCGCCGGCGGCGGCAACACCTCCGCAAAGACGGAGGGCAGGATGTGGGTCAAGGGCTCGGGCACGGCTCTTGCGACCATAACGGCGCAGGACTTTGTTGAAATCGATCTTTCAAAGCTCGGCGAAATATTTGAAAAGAGCTATCCGAATTCCGATTCCGAACGCGAGGCTCTCGTTCTTCAAGACCTTATGGCGTCGCGCGTTCCGGGCGAGACAAAGCGCCCGAGCGTCGAGACAACGCTCCATGCGCTGTTCCCGCAGACCTATGTTCTGCACCTGCACCCGGCAAAGGTGAACGGCATCACCTGCTCAAAGGGTGGGGAGAGCGCCGCGCGCCGGGTGATAGCCCGCGATTTTATCTGGATTGAGCAGTGCCGCCCGGGCTATGTGCTGGCGAAGCTCTGCCGCGACAAAATGCTTGAATTTAAGGCTCGCACGGGCAAAGACTGCGATATGCTCCTACTCGAAAATCACGGCATATTCGTCGCCGCCGATACGGTCGATGCCCTCGGCGAAAAGCTGAGTTTTGTGCTCGATTCGATTGACCGCAGCCTTTCGGAAAAGCCCGATTTCGATAAAACTCCGACTTTTGATACGGAAGCTCAGCAGGCTCTTCTCTCCGCATTCCCACAGGGTACTGTCTGCCGCGAAGTCCCGTTTGGCGTGTCAAAGAGCTTTGTCGGCTCCGCGGATGCCGCAAAGGAGCTTATGCGCCCGTTCACTCCCGATCATATCGTATATTGCCGCGCCTATCCGCTCTGGCTCGACAGCGTCGGTGAAGCTGATGAAAAAATAAGCGCATATAATAAAAATCACGTCTTCATGCCTCGCGTTATTCTGCTCCGGGGCAGGGGAGCGTTCTGCTTCGGCGAGAGCGAGAAGCGCGCAGCGACTGCCGAGATGCTCTTTGAAGATGCGGCGGATATTGCCGTGTATTCGCGCTCGTTCGGCGGTGCATCGCACATGACGGAAGAGCTCACGGATTTCATCACAAATTGGGAAGTTGAAGCCTACAGAAGCTCGCAGAACGGCTGAAAAAACGTATTTGAGACGGCAAAGTGAAATCTGTTTTAATTTTTCGTGAAATATTGCCTGTAAAGCTTGAAATACCTACTCAAATAAGTTAAAATATTAACAAATAAAAAGAGCTCAGAAGAGCCGGAGGCCGTGTGGTCTCTCAATAGATATGGGGGAAAAAGAATGTCAGTCAGACTTAACACCTCGTTTGTCGGCGAGGCGGCGGATGCCGCTAAGCTCTCGGCTATTCAGCCGGAGATAACCGCCGCGCATGAAAAGCTTCATAACGGCACGGGCGCAGGCAATGCGTTCCTCGGCTGGGTCGACCTTCCCGTCAACTATAACAAGGAAGAGTTTGCCAGAATAAAGGCCGCCGCAGAGAAGATAAAGAAGGATTCCGAGATACTTATAGTTATCGGCATCGGCGGATCTTACCTCGGTGCAAGAGCCGCTATCGAGTTCGTGAAGTCCCAGAAATATAACGATGTCGCTGCCGATACTCCGAAGATTTACTTCGCTGGCAACACAATAAGTTCCTCAACCCTTGCCGAGCTTATCGATATCTGCAAGGATAAGGACTTCTCCGTCAATGTTATCTCGAAGTCCGGAACGACCACCGAGCCCGCGCTCGCGTTCCGTATTTTCAGAGACCTGCTCATCAAGAAGTACGGCAAGGACGGCGCAAAGGGCCGCATCTATGCCACTACCGATAAATCAAAGGGTGCGCTTCGCAATATGTCCGACGAAGAGGGCTATGAGACTTTCGTAGTTCCCGATAACGTCGGCGGCAGATATTCCGTGCTCACCGCAGTCGGCCTGCTTCCGATAGCGGTCGCCGGAATCGATATCGACGCACTTATGAAGGGCGCCGCAGACGCGAGAGAGCAGTATATGTCGCCCGAACTTGACAAGAACGACTGCTATCGCTATGCCGCTATCCGCAACATTCTCTACAGAAGCGGCAAGAAGATCGAAATGATGGCCGCCTATGAGCCGGACTACACCATGATGTGCGAGTGGTTCAAGCAGCTTTTCGGCGAGAGCGAGGGTAAGGAGCACAAGGGAATCTTCCCGGCTTCGGCGATATTCTCGACCGACCTCCAGCCAGTGTGGAGTTCACCGCCGACCTGCACTCCATGGGCCAGTACATACAGCAGGGCGAACGCTCGCTGTTCGAGACCGTTGTCACATTTGCTCAGCCTAAGCGCGATCTTGTTATCGAGGCTACCGCTGACAATGAGGACGGACTCAACTTCCTCGCAGGCAAGCATATGTCCGAGGTCAACCGCAAGGCGTTCGAGGGAACGGTTCTTGCGCATACCGACGGCGGCGTGCCCAACATCCTCCTCGATGTCGACAAGATGGATGAGTACAATCTCGGCTGGCTCATCTACTTCCTCGAGAAGGCATGCGGAATTTCCGGCTATGTCCTCGGAGTCAATCCGTTCGACCAGCCCGGCGTTGAAAGTTATAAGCTCAATATGTTCGCACTCATGGGCAAGCCCGGATATGAGGAGCGCCGTGCTGAGCTTGAGAACAGAATAAATTTTTAGGAGGAATTCTTAAATGGTTTCTTTGATTACAGGACGCAAAGGATCGGGCAAGACAAAACGTCTCATCGAGCAGGTAAACAAGGCTGTTGAAGCTTCCAGCGGCAACGTTGTCTGCGTTGAGAAAGAAAGGCTTCTGACTTACGATATCAACTATCGTGCAAGACTCATCGAGACTGATTTCTACAAGGTCAGCGGCTACAAGGCGTTTTACGGCTTCCTCAGCGGTATCTGCGCAGGTGACCACGATATAACCGATATCCTCATCGACGCAACTCTGCGCATCGGCGGCAGAGATTATGATGAGCTTGCAGTTTTCCTTGAGAAGGTCAAGGAGCTGAGCGATATCACCGAGAAGAACTTCGTCTTCACCGTTTCGGCTGACGATGAGGAGCTTCCCGAGAAGATTTTTGACTTCTGCCAGAAACTTTAAGAGAAAAAAGTCTAAAAAACTGAAGTTTTTATTGACAAAACCCGCGCAGGAAGATATAATACTTTCTGCGCGGATTTAAGTAACCGCAAGGTGAATGCTATGTTTATTGAGTTAGAACCCATTTTCAATAATATCGGCGCGTCCGTTCCGTTTGATTATGAGATGGACATGTCCGATGAGGAGTTCTGGGCGGGCAAGCCTTTTCAGAAGGCAGTGCGCGTCAAAGGCGAGGCGGTCAACCGCGCCGGCATAGTCTGCATCGAGGCTCAGGCGACGGTTGAAGTGTTTACGGACTGCGATCGCTGCGCTTCATCGATAGACCGCGTTTTCGACATTCCCGTTTCGCACACTCTCGTGACCTCGCTCAACGATGAGGAGAACGACGAGCTGATTCTTGTTGAGGATATGCATTTTGAGCTTGATCCTCTTGTGCGGGAGGATATTTTCCTCACCCTGCCCAGAAAGATTCTGTGCAAAGAGGATTGCAAAGGCGTCTGCCAGTTCTGCGGCGCCAACCTCAATGAAGGCCAATGCAGCTGCAAAAAGCCCGTAGACCCGCGTCTCGAGGCTCTCAAACAGCTTTTGGATAATTAAAAGGATTTTTTCCACATTCAATGCACTAGTATTAAGGAGGTGCTCAACATGGCGGTACCCAAGAGAAGAGTATCAAGCGCAAGACGAGACAAGAGACGTTCCAACGTTTGGAAGATGGACGCTCCCGAGCTCGTTAAGTGCCCGCAGTGCGGGGAGTACAAGAGACCCCACAGAATATGCCCCGAGTGCGGCTATTACAACGGCAAGCAAGTGATTAAGAAGGACGCGTGAGCCCTTTGAAACACACGCAAGTCAAATATGACTCGTAAAGCGGCCGGTATCGGCGGCTTAAAGCGTTAACTGCTAAGCTGAGGTTCCGCCTCGGCTGTGCTTCGTACAAGTCATGAATGCGGAGAGGTAGAGGAGGATGAGCCTTCTCTGCCTTTTTGATTTTTATAAGCGTAAATGCTGCTTATAATAATCCCAAAACTTTGAAAGGAAGCGGTATCGGCGAAAGCCGTTTGCCGCGCGGTCATAAATATGTCAAAACCGGTTGTTGCAATCGTCGGCAGACCCAATGTCGGCAAATCGACCCTGTTCAACAAGCTCGTCGGAGCACGTCTGAGCATAGTCGACGATACCCCCGGCGTCACCCGCGACAGAATCTACGGAGACTGCGAGTGGGGCAGCAGAACGCTGCTGCTCGTCGATACGGGCGGCATAGAGCCGTATTCGGACGATATAATCCTAAAGCAGATGCGCCGCCAGGCTCAGCTGGCTATCGACAGCGCGGATGTTATAATTCTCGTCACTGATGTGCGCTCCGGCGTTGTCTCGACCGACAGCGAGGTCGCGTCCATGCTCCAGAAGAGCGGCAAGCCGATAGTTCTCTGTGTCAACAAGTGCGACACCGTCGGCGAACCTCCCGCGGAGTACTATGAATTTTATAATCTCGGTCTCGGCGATCCGATAGCCGTCTCGTCCGTCCACGGAATGGGCACAGGCGATCTGCTCGACGCCGTCTGTGAGCATCTGCCGCCCGCCGACGAAGAGGAAGAAGAGGACGACACCATCAAGGTTGCCGTTATCGGCAAGCCCAATGTCGGCAAATCGTCGCTCGTCAACGCCATTTTGGGCGAGGACAGAATGATAGTCTCCGATATCGCGGGCACTACCCGCGACGCAACGGATTCTTATGTGGAAAATGAATACGGCAAGTTTGTCTTTATAGATACCGCAGGTCTGCGCAGGAAGAGCCGCGTCTATGACGCTATCGAAAAATATTCCGTCATAAGAGCAAGAATGGCTGTTGAACGCGCGCAGGTATGTGTTATAATGATAGATGCGGTGGAGGGCTTCACCGAGCAGGATTCCAAAGTCGCGGGTATCGCGCACGAGCTCGGCAAGGCTTGCATAATCGCAGTCAACAAGTGGGATGCCGTCGAAAAGGACGGCAAGACCATGGACTCTTACCGCAAGAAGCTGATGAACGACTTCTCGTTTATGTCCTACGCCCCGATAATCTTTATCTCGGCAAAAACGGGACTCAGGCTCGACAGACTGTTTGAGCTCATCAAATATGTTGACGATCAGAACGCCATGCGTATCTCGACCGGCCGCCTCAACGACCTTCTCGCCGATGCCACGGCGCGCGTCCAGCCGCCGACAGATAAGGGCAGAAGACTCAAGATATTCTATATGACCCAGGCTTCGACCCGTCCGCCGACATTCGTCTGCTTCGTCAACCGCAAGGATCTGTTCCATTACAGCTATCAGCGATATATCGACAATCAGATTCGCTCTGTCTTCGGTCTTGAGGGCACCCCGACGCGCATGATAATCAGAGAAAGGGAATCAAACAAGAAATGATAGTTCTCGGTATCGATCCCGGATATGCAATCGTCGGCTGCGGCGTTGTGGAATATAAAAACAACCACTTCACCATGCTCGATTACGGCGCGGTGACAACGCCCGCAGGGATGCCGTTCAACATTCGCCTTGAGCGCATATATGACGGCGTGTCGGAGCTTATGGAGAAGTATAAGCCCGAAGCGATGTCGATAGAAAAACTTTTTTATAACAACAACGCGAAAACGGTTATCGATGTCAGCCAGGCGAGGGGAGTCCTCGTTCTTGCCGCGCAGAAGCACCGTATCCCGATTTTTGAGTATACACCCCTGCAGGTCAAGCAGAGCGTCGTCGGTTACGGACGCGCTGAGAAGAAGCAGGTGCAGGAGATGACGAGGATAATCCTCAATCTCGAAAAAATCCCGAAGCCCGATGATGCCGCCGACGCGCTCGCTATGGCGGTCT
>ERZ779932.300-NODE-300-length-23304-cov-2.241430_pt1 | contig 23304 bp, 9 predicted proteins | sample MGYA00511064_ERZ779932 | MGnify/ENA primary metagenome ERZ779932 (study PRJEB29588, sample SAMEA1966821) | human gut metagenome | biome: human gut; feature: human-associated habitat; material: faeces | place: Denmark | collected 2008/2010 ...
CCCAGCCTCTCCCTCGGAAGAACCTCCGTTCGTAGAAACTTTTACTTTTACATCGGCATAATCCGAAGTCGCCGGAACTTCTAACGTCGTTGTCGCTATATCCGACTCGGAAACTTTATAAACCGACTTAACACCCAGCGTATGTGTTCCAGCCGAAAGATTCTCAAAGATAAACGAGTTCGTTTTAACCGACCCGACCTCTTGCTCATCTAAATAAACTGTATAACTTTGAGGGGCATCACTCTCCGCTGCTTTGCGAACACGACGTGTTTTCGGAAGACGAGCTTTTATAGACGAAGGATTTAACTTTGCCGGCCCTACATAAAAATCATCAACCATCAACATCCAACCAGCTTGTGTAATATATTGAATGGCAATATAAACATCTTGTCCTTCGTACTTCGAAAGATCATACTCCATCGTAAGCCATTGTTCCCATTTAACCGACTCATAATTACCCTGTGTCAAAGGTTTGAAATCACTTTCCTCCATTCCGGTGGTCGATATCCATACTTTGAATTTTTCAATAGGAGCATCCGCTGCTTTGGCTTTAAATCGAACGACGTTATTTACACCGACATGTACCTGAGGGGTTATCGCCCAGTCATTATTCGTAGTTCCGCTTGCCGTACGAATAAATCCCATATATTTCTTTCCACTATAAGCTCGCAATTGAGGGGCATAAAACCACCATGAAACGTCACCTCCCGTAGTAGAAACATAAGCCTCGTCGGGAGCAATAATAGTCGCATATTGTTTCAAGCTACTATTCGGATAACCTCCTTGCATTAACATAGCAGCTTCTGCCTGATCCTTATCGATTCCGGTCCACGGAGCGAAATCGAGCGTAAAAGAGGTATAATTCTCGAAATCATCGAAGAAATAATCGGTCTCCTCATTCCAAACCAACGAAGCATCATTAACTCCCGTTTTAGGATCATGGGCTAAAACCGATTGCAAATTATAAGGTGTACGTACCGGTTCTTCCAACTTAATCTTTAACACGGTATCGCCTTTTATGTCCAAAGCAGAATTATCATAAGTCTTTAATCCCTCTTTTTCAATCACCAAATGGTGTATACCGGAATATATATTATTTATTGTATAAGTTCCATTCTCACCTAGTACTCGGTCATAAATCAATCCCGATTCTACCCGTTCCAAATGAAACGGAGTCCCAGCCATATCCTCTCCTGTAACAGCCGAAACTTTCAAAGTCAATGTACAAGGTTGCTGAGCCTCAACAATAAAAAAACTTAACAGAGCTGTTACAAAACACAAAATTTTTCTCTTCATTTTTTCTACAAAAAGTTTGGGTTTATAGTTTCAATACAATTTTGAAACAAATTCTTACAAATCTTTCTCGAAAGGCACAAAGAGGACTCCTCAATACGGAGTCCTCTTTGGTATACATTTCCCGATTAAACGGGCCCTTTTATCGTTTCATTACTCGTGCCGTAGAAACCGAATCGCCACACGATACGGATACGATATACATACCAGAAGCCAATCCTTCCAAAGACACAGACTCGACTCCGGTCAAATCTTTTATACAATTTCCGGCTAAATCATATACCTTCACATCGGCTTTTCCTCCCGCCCAATAGACATAATCGGAAGTAGGATTAGGATATACAGCCAGATTTTCTTTCTTAATTTCCGAAACGGCTAAGGTAGGCATATCCTTTATATCTCCAACAAATATCTCATCGAGAGAAGCCCCGCCCGAAGAAACTCCGGCATTTTCAGTAGCGACAAAACGCCAACGCATATTCACACTCTTACCAGCATAATCGGCGAGTGAAACATATTTATGACGCCATTTCGTGCGGTCCTGAGTATAAGCCAAAGGAGTCCAATCGGCTGCATCGACAGCACGAATCTCGAAATAGAGAGTTCCATCGGCATCATTAACTTCGGAAATAGGCCCTTCGGTGATCGCTTCATTTTCATACCCTTTTTCAAGGCGATTGCAAAGAGCTCCACCCCAAGCAAAAGAAGCAACTATATCACCGGTTTCAGGGATTGCGAACACAGGAGAAGTCAGGATAGAAACCTCGCCCGCATTATTATGCCATACCGAAGCAGAATATTTTCCAGCAAACGGCTCTATCTCATTAGATTTCCACATCTGAATACCTTTGCCTTCATGATCGTTTTTCCAGCCCATAGGAGGAATTTCTCCGTTATTTCCTTCAAATCCCATAGTATAGGGGAAATCACGTACAGACTGATCTTCCATCGTAGTAAACGACCAAACCGAAGCATTTTCATTTTTACCTACTGCATTGTAAGGTACAACTTTCCAATAATAGGTAGTAGCAGGTTCAAGCTCGGGAATCGTATAAGACACCGATGTGTTTCCCTCTAATTTCTCATTTTCCAACAAAGAGGTGGGGTTGGATTTATCCGTTCCTACCGACAATTCATATCCATCGGCAAACAAAGCGGGCTCCCAAGAAAGAGTCAACCTGCTATAATCGACGTTAGAAACGCCATTCACTGGATTGGGTGTCGTAATTGCCAACGGGAGCTCACCTTCTCCATATAGCTTAGGCAACACTACATTATCGAAATAGATATCGGTCACCACCATATTATCGAGACCACCGTCGCCCATTTCAAACTCATAGGTCCAACGTAGGTATACATTATCGTCCACTACGAAATTTCCATTCGCATCTTTAATCTCGATTTCTTTTTGTACCCATTCATTATACTTACTATCATCAAGAGAACACCACAACTCCGTCCAATCGGTATCGGTATTTTTCTTATAATAAAGAATGAAATATGTCGACGGTAAGAACGAATCATCGATGTATTCTTCACCAGTAGTTTCGATATAATCGAATTTCACTTTACCGTTTCCAGCCGATAAATCCAAACGGGGAGAAACGATATCACACGTCATCATACCGCCTACTGTAACCGACTTCACACCCGACGTAGCCATACCGTCCATCGTCTTCCAGCCTTCATTACGAGACCAACCGGCCGGTGGGAAAATATCACCTTCGAAACTTTCCAAAGTATATCCTTCTTCCAACATAACTTTGGTTCCCGACAAATCGACCGACAAAGTTCCTCCATTCGTATTTATTTTCATGACCGCGCTTTTGGCTCCCGTAATCGTAGGAGTATAATTGACGCGGTATGAAAGCTCTTCTCCCCTCTTCAAAGAAACGGAGGCGGGATCGAGTGTCGTAGAAAAATCTGTATCTTCAATACCCTCAATGCTGGTTATCGTCAACGTGCCATAACCCACATTACGAATAGTCATCGGTTCGGATTGAGCCAAATAGCCGATATAAGAATTGGAAAACTCGTAAGAAGTCGAGCCTTCTACAACCGGCAAATTTTCAATCTCTTGATTTCCCACTTTTACATTGTCAACGGCCAATGTCGCTTGTGTATAATTATTTACAAGAATAGATCGAAAATAGAATGCAATCTTTACCGTCTTCCCGACATACGCTTCAAGGCTCACATTAGGGGTTAACTTTTGCCAGTTATTTTCTATCCCCATAGCATCTTTATTCCACGGCCATGTCAGTCCAGAGTTTTCAATATCTTCCTGAGAAGCTGCATTCCACAAATCGCTCCATGTATCTCCATCATCGGTAGAAACTTTCACCAAAAAACTTCCGTATTTATTGGTCATAAACGATGAAGCGTTACACCAAAAAGTAAAAGATAGCGACGCATTATCAGCAACCTGCACGGCAGGAGTAATAAGCCACTCCTCCTTCGAAATACCGGCCTGTCCTTCTTTAAAGTCGCTCGTCACTTCGGCACACCCCGAACCAGCGATACTGCAACCCGTCACTTCATTCCAATTAAGGCTCCAATGCGCATAACCCGATTCAAGATCTTCCGATAATTCAGTACCTTTTACAACCCACCCCGAAGGAGGGAATGTTTGGCTCTCAAAATCTTCGCTGAGTACAAGATTTTCAGCGGAAAAGGCTTCTGCACTGCCTAACAACAATGCACAGGCAAAAAACATACTTTTCATAGTTTTCATAGAATTAATTATCTTTTAATAACTTGGGTGGTATTGACTTGATCTCCCAATTGCATGGTTACAAAGTAAATACCCGACGATAACATCGAAACGTCTACACTTTCTACTTGCTCGGCAAAAAGCAGTTGTTTACCAGAAATATCGGTAATCACTACTTTGTCACACAGTTCATTCAAATAGAGCGTGGAAACGACAGGATTAGGATAAACCGTCAATCGATCACCACGTACGCCTTCAATTCCCGAACCATCAGTCACAACAAGAATAATTTCTTGTACAGTTGTCTTTGAACCATCTGAAACAGATAGCTTCATAATTACTTCTTGTTCTGCCCCCGGAATGCCGGTAATCGTACCGCCGTTAGTACCCGGAGTATGATTCAGCCAGAAAGGTTTGCCCTGCAAGGTCACCGTCAACGGATCTCCATCGGGATCGGCCACAGAATAGTTATAAGTCCATTTCTTCCCTACCGTTGCTGTTGTCTCAGGAACCGTAGTAAAGTAAGGAGCACTATTGTCACTATTGACATATTCAAAATTTTCGAAATAGAAATCATCGAAGAAAGTCACAAAACCATTCGACGGAGTATTATTACGAACAGCTATATAGATTTTCTGTCCAGCATATGCACTTAAATCCACATCAAACTCTGTCCACGATGTCTGACTATCGTTATTATTCTTGTGAGGAACTTGAACCGATGTAAATCCAGACAATGGAGTAAAGCTAGACACAGCGTTATCTGTAGTACTAACCAATACTGTCAAATAAGCCCACGGGTGATAGGTGTTATCTCCATCATACGACTTAGCATAAAACCGGAACTTGGCATCATTTCGAGCCGTCATTTGGTCGCTGATAATCCAGTCTACGGCTTCTGTCCCGTCGTTTGTAGCCATCGTCGCTAACAGTTGATCTCCCGAACGAGGATAGATATTCCTCCAATCGGCTCCTTCTGGTTCCGGTTGTTGATTAATGACAATATAGGCATAAGCATTCCCAATATTCGGATAGTTTATCATAAGAGGTTGAACTGTCGCTTTATGATCGGCATCTACCGTTGTAAAGCCTTTGGGAGCCACAGAACCAAATTCATCATCTTCAAAACTAAAATAACGAGTGTACATGCCCAACGCATTACCCGAAACAGGCAACGTCACGGCAGGAGCATTGTCGAATGTAACAGTCATCTCGTCCTCTACAAGGGCATCTGTTTCACCGGCAGCGAACGTGATATTGAAATCTACGCTTTCACGACTGTCTAACACTAAATCCTTGTGCAACGAAGTAGAGAAATTTTTATTCTTAAATGACACATCGGTGATTTTCATTGTTTGCTCGCCATCGTTCAAAAGATTCAATGTCTTTGAAGTAACGGCTTTATTATAATTCACATCACCCGCATTCCAAGAAGTCACATTAATAACAGCTTTTCCTCCAACGGGAGCTTCTTCAACCAAAATATTATCCAAAGCACCTCCTGATCCTGTAAAATCTACTGCACTGTAACGCCAACGGAAATTCACATTCTTACCTCTATAATCGGACAAAACGATTCGCTGACGAACCCATTTTTGACCTTCGGCCTGAGCGGAAGAAATATGGGCGAGTTCCTGCCATGTTGTTCCATCGGATTTTATTTCGAAATAAAGCGTATCTTTGTTAATCGTCATCGTCTCTTTTACCGATTTCGTCAATCCAGACGGAACGGCATTTCCCCAGTAGAAGCTAACCTGCATATCTTTATCGGCAGGAAGAACGAACATCGGTGTTTGAAGAATGCCTTGCTCGTTGGATCCCCCAGCAGAAATATAAGCTGATTTTTTACCATCGTATGCATTATAATTAGATCTATCCCATGCCGTATATCCCTCTTTCTCGCTCTTCCAACCTAACGGAGGAAATACGTCACCTTCAAATCCCTCAGACCACGGGAATGTGTTCACCGTTTGGTCGGCAAGCGTCGTAAAACTCCACACCGAAGGATTTTGCGTCTCTCCCATATCGTTATAAGCAACTACTTTCCAATAGTAAGTAGTAGCATAGTCCAACACAGGAATCGTATAAGTGCAACCTTCTACCTCTGTACCCGGAACGACCAAAAAATCTGTGGTAGAAGTTCCAACATATACCTTATAGCCCTTAGCAAACTGTACTCCGTTCCATGACAATACAATATCTTCGTTAAATACATCGGTTGCTCCATTTTCAGGAGAAGGGGTAGTTGCAGCTCCCGGAACAGAAGTTCTACCATAGAACGGAGGTAAAACTACATCGTCCAAGAAAGTAGACGCATACTCAGGCACATCGTCCCCACCACCCGACAAATCAACATCGAGTACATATTTAAACATGATATAGCAATTATCGGATGCCGGGCTTCCCAAATCGAGCTTCATGTGCCACCATTGGTTGATAGAATCGCACGTAGCAACTTTCTCCCACGTTTCCTTGCCATTTTTTGAAAAATAGACTTCAAATTCGCTTTCAGGAGCAGGAGCATCATCTGCCGTCGGCTCCCAAACATTCGCATAGTCGAACTGCAACTCGTGAGTACCCGTCGAACAATCGAGACGAGGAGAAACCAAAGTCGGGTTATTCTCTGCAAAACTACAAGAAGCTGAATAGTCTCCCGACGTAGCATAAGTTCTGCTTGCGGTCCAACCTTTATCGGCAGTCCAACCTACGGGCGGGAACGTTCCACTCTCAAAACTTTCCAGGTTGTATTCATCGGGTAAAATTATCTTTGTTCCTTCCAATACAATAGAGACGTCACCTCCGTTCGTATGGATAGTCATCGTAGCAGATTTACTACTCAACTCAGACGAAGGAGTATATTTCACATAAAACTCATACTCTACACTCGGTCTCAACGAAACTTCCGAGGGAATCATATTGGTTGAAAAGTCGGAACCTTCTAATCCAGAAATTCCACTTACCGTCAAATTGCCCACGCCCTTATTCCGCAATACAAATTTCTCCGACCATTTCCCTACTCCGATGTAGGTTCCATCGAATATATAAGAAGTGGGATTAACATCTGCAATAGGAGCATCGATCGCTTCGCCCGTTTCCACGACAACATTATCAACCCATATACTATTACCTTTACCAGCGCCGCTTACCAATAGACAATGTACAAAAGCTATTTTTATTGTCTTACCGGAATAAGCGCCTAAACTTATCTTGGAAGTGTTTGTAACCCATCCAGTCCAGGGAAAGGCAACCCCGCTATTTTCTACCATGCTTTGATCAAGGAAAGAGAAAACAGTTTTCCAACTTTCACCATCGTCTTCCGTGATACGCACTTGAAAATCATATTCGTTCTTAAATGCAGATGCCGAAGCTCCTTTCCACAGAAAACTCAAATTATAATTCGTCTCACTCAATGTCAGAGATGGAGATACTATCCACTCTTCTTTCACAGGCTCAATAGGATTCCACTCACCACCGTTACAATAAAGACTCACTGAACCGGTACATGCCGATTTGCTATTATCGACAGTCCAATGATTAATAGCCCCTTCTTGGGTGTCGTTGATTACAGTCCAACCTCCGGTCGGAAAGTTCGTCGTCGACCAACCTTCAAATCCCTCATTCAACAGAGATTCGGCACGCAATCCAAACACAAATAAGAAGAGTACAAAAACAAGCGTAATTTTCTTTGTCATTGTAAATAATTTATTAGGTTCATTATAAAATTTACATTACATGCAACAAACAGAAATATTATAACTATTAATTTATTTGCAGCAAATATAAGAATTTGTTATTAATATCTATATATTTCAACAAAAATATTATCGTAACACTCTTATTTTTTTATAAAAAACGAATGTTTATACAAATAAAAAACAATTTTCACCAAAAAGCGGACAATATCTATTTTAAATGGTAACAGCGATACTTCAAGTTCCATAACAAAGCGGAGGCCTTCCCTCGTTAGGGAAAGCCTCCGCTTTGTTATTTTTCAAAAAACTAAATTATATCGTTCACATAAACACGCTTATAAATACGCCTGAAATTATCACTTTCTTGCTTCAACTCCTCTGCATGCGACTTATAGTCTTCACCCCAAATCCCCGACAACAAATCGACAATATATTTGTGTTCTCTATCTTTCGACAAAGAAGCCGCGATGAGCTTGTCAATAATTTCCCTATATTTCTCAGCTCCCGTAGCGTGCAAATATAATGCGGCACTCACCGTAATCTGCCCCGTCATATCTACCCGTATAATATTATCGGCTAGGACGGGCATATCTTCATCACAAGAGCCCATATGATTGGCAATATATTCGTAGGTGAGCAATCCATCAGTATCACTATTCAATATTTTTTTCAAATCATTATTCATAGCTGACCTCTTTTGAATGACACAAATTAAATAAAAACTTTCTTCGCAACAAAATATTTCACAAAAACAGTTCAAGAAACCCTAAAAAACAACTTCTGTAAACAAAAAAAGATACTTGATATAGGAATTAATATTTTTTTGATGTATGTTTGCTTATGAATAATCGAATCTACAACCATCATGAATGACAATCTCATCATTACCATAGGCCGTCAATTCGGAAGCGGAGGACGAGAAATAGGAAAACGTTTGGCCGATTTATTCGGCATAGCTTATTACGATAAAGAATTAATCAACGAGGCTTCGAAATCGAGCGGACTCAGCACCGAGTATTTCGAGAAAGCCGACGAGCGGGCTCCAAGCGCTTTATTAAATTCTTTTTCAATAAACTGGCTCACAGGAGCAGGAGGAATATGGGGCGACGGAGGTCTATCGAATGAATACATTTTCAAATTTCAATCCGACGTCATTCGTCATTTGGCCGAAACTCAATCGTGTGTCATCGTCGGACGTTGCGCCGATTATATTCTCAGACAATACCCCCGATGTTACAATGTATTTATACATGCTCCCCTTGAAGACAGAATTGAGAGAATCATCAGCCGCTCACAAGGAATGACTCGAAAAGAGGCTATCGAACTCGCCGAAAAGAAAAATAAATTAAGAGCTTCTTATTACAATTTTTATACCGATAAGGGTTGGGGAGTAGCCTCTTCATACGACCTCTCTATCGATTCTTCTATATTGGGCAGTGAAGAGACAGCCATATTTATCCGCGATTTTATCCAAAAGAAAGACGGGAGGCCTAAATGGGAGAAAAGGAAATAGGCATCAATTCTCTTTCTCTTTCAAGTAATCGGAACAAAGAGAATAAATAATACCGTCAACGATTCCTATGGTAGGAACCCATATTTCTCGTGCGCCGATATGCGTCGCTATTTGTAAATAAATATCGGCGGCAGGTACAATCACGTCGGCTCGGTCGGGTTTCAATGCAAAACGGTCGATACGTTCCACGATCGAATAGCTATTCAACTCATTCCTCAGGGTCAAAAGCTGCTCCACAGTCAATGGCTCCCGAGCAGATACGCCAGCCAAATGATGCAGTTTATTGATATTACCACCCGACCCGATAATAGAGATATGCCGATACGTTTCCTTCAAACGTTTTAAATCCCTATACATACGGAACAATTCACTACGACTCAGTTTTTTATTCAAAATACGTACAGTTCCTATATTATAAGATTGAGATTGGAGTAACGAACGGTCACTAATTATACTTATCTCGGTACTTCCGCCACCAACATCGACATAGATAAAATCACCCTCCTGTTCCAGTTCGTCCACGATATGACTGTCATATACGATACGTGCTTCTTCAAGACCATTAATAATTTCGATATTTATTCCACTTCTCTCCGAGATATACCGGACAATATCGGCTCCATTCGAAGAATCCCGCATAGCCGACGTAGCACAAGCCCGATAAGACAAGACATTATAAACCTGCATCAGCTGAGAAAAAGCATGCATGAGACGTAATAATTTTTCTGTCTTCTCCGTAGAAATACGACCTTTTGTAAAGGTATCTTGTCCCAATCGCAGCGGTACACGCACAATAAAAACTTTCGATAAATCCGATACACTCTCTCCCGGATAAATACCTTTGATAAGCAATCTCACCGCATTCGAGCCAATATCTATGGCCGCAAAATTAAGTCTGTCCATAAAGTTTCTCATTCTATAAGCGAAGATAATCATTTCCCGGATAAAACATCTCGATTAAAAATAAAGTCTCATTCAAAAACATATAATTTATAATCGCTCCAAAAATGAACTTTCATTCAATATCACTTGTTTTTACCTTGAAAACCATAGTAGAAGAACAAATTTGCGCAATAAATGAAGTGATTGGTTATACTTGGGCAATTGCGCAGTTTCCCCAAAGCGGGAAACTGGAGACTCCTTCCCATTTTTATTTTCAAAAATTCAATCAATAGCTTCGGAAGGAGTCTCTTTTTCAAAGAATATCATCATGCCAAAAATAGAGCCGCATACCGGGTGTACCTTTACGAAAAATTACCAGCTCTATGAAATCGAGAATTACATTTAACGGCATGAACCGTTATTCCCCACCGAACTCGGCACAGCCGGGAGATTGCACAGCTATTGTCAATTTACGAAATCAATCAAACTGCCTCAAACCTGTCGGGACACCGGAATATCTATACACTCCGGAAAATAAAAACCATCGGCTCGTCTATGTTCATATCTGCTACGACGGAAAGCATCATATAACGGAAAATGAAAATACCTTGTATTATGAGGCTCTGATAAAAAAAGGAAACGGAAATATCCAAAAAGAATCAAGCCTGTTGTTCGAGCTAAACGACCTACAAGTTCTGTCTATTCAATCCATAGGAAACACACTCATAATCATCTGTACCGAAAGTATATACTATTTACTTTATAAAGAGGGAAAATATATCTTTTTGGGTGAAAAGCCCAACATACCTGAAATTTCATTTTTCCCTTATGTAGAATATACCGATGCCTACTTCGTAAGCGAATATACCTTTCAACATGGATACAGCAATCCGACCCGACTCGACACCGAAGACATCAATTATTACAACGATGCTTACTACAATGCATTCTTTCAGCTACAAGAAAAAGCATGGAAACGGCACTATTTCATACAACCCATACTCATACGTTATGCCCTCACTTTATATGATGGGAGCCGAATTTTTTCATCGGCTCCGGTCATGGTCTCTTTGCCACACCCCATACAACCTTATCAAATGAGCATACGGTTGAAAAATTCAAACAATCTTTGCTTAGGTTCTCATGAAGGACAAATCATCGCCGGAAATTATAGCCTGAAATATTATATTCATCAATTCAATCTCGACAACTGGAAAGATATCGTAAGAAGTATAGACTTTTTTGTCTCTCCCGAAGCCACGATCTTCGAACCCGATCAAAAACAACAAGGCCTTAAATTTACGATCGAACGTACAGAAGAAAACGAAACGATCTCTTTTCTACTGAAAGGAGACATCTCTTTTCTCGACCTGAAAGAGATAAAGAAACGCTACTTACAAGATTCACTATTTTATAAAATAGCGACCATAGAGGATTGGAGCGACTGGAAGGAAGGTGAATCGTACGCCATAGAAAATAAGATACGGCCTGATTTACTCGTACACGAGGAGGTTCTTTCGCCAGATAATACGACATTGCTTTCTACGGGAGCACATGTCAGCTATATACACAACAAAAGACTACACATAGCCAACTTAAAGAAAAAACTTTTTCCCGGATTTCCCCTCAGTCTGTTCAACGTGGGAAACAAAAATGCCGAGACTGTCGATGCTTATATCTGCACTTATCTCAAAACCGAAAGAGGAGAATGCAAAGTCGTTTGGCACGGGAAATCGGACTATTTCTTCAATCAACTTTCACCTCTGATTTCTTACCCCGACAGTAACGCCTATAAAATGGAAATCGTCGTAAAAAGCGAGAATACCCGATACAAGGGGAGCTTTCTACTGACAGCCTCCGAATATGAAAATAGATTATCTCGACGAGACGCTCTCTGCAATCTCATTGGAAAACGATTCTCTGCCGGCCTCTACCCCACTCGATATACCCTTGTCCGAAAATGACACTTACACACAGCCTAATATACTGCGGGTTTCGGAACTCGAAAACCCGTTTATATTCCCGTCCGAACAAACTTATACCATCTCGAACGGAGAGATTACAGGCATAGCGACCATTACAGCAGCTTTATCGGAAGGACAGTTCGGTGAATTTCCCCTATACGTATTTACAGAAGAAGGAATATGGGCTCTGCAAAACGGAAACGAAATCGTATGTTACGGAGCTCAACATCAACTGAATCGAGAGCCCATACTGCCGGAAAACCCTATCGTCCCGCTCGAAGATATGATTATGTTTACTACGGCAAAAGGATTATTTATCATACGAGGCTCCGAAATACAACAGCTCTTATCGTTCGACGAAACCGTCTGCGAAAACAATAGCCCAATCGCTCACCACGACATAGACTCTACATTAATTCCTGCGACCACCGATCAAACGACTTTATCTCAATTTATTCAAGGAAGTATCATCGCCTACAATACAATCGAAAAAGAATTGATATGTTGCAAGCCCGATCTCAAATATAGTCTCATTATCCATATTCCTTCTCTCTACATGTATCGCATAAGCCGACAGTACTCTTCCCTATTCTATGATGCCAGTCATCTACTCGCCCAAGACGCAGAGGGAAAAGTTTACGATTTACAAAAAGAATCAGCAGAGATAACCCCAATCGCACTCGTATCCCGCCCAATTACTCTCCAAAGTGAAGAGTACCAAAAATGGAGAGAAGTTTTCTGGCGGCTCTCGATGTCAGAAGGAAAGCTCTTGCTTTCCCTTTGGGGTGGCAATGATGCCGAAGGCAACTTTTCCAAAATCTGTGAAATATCGAGCGCATCAAAAGTAGCAGGGCAATTACCCATGCGTTTTACAGGACCGGCATATAAATATTTCAGGCTTATTCTTTGCGGGAACGTCTCCTCTGATTTCCATCTTTCGTCTGTCGATATCTACTCCGAAAACATCATCAGCAATCGGTTACGCTAATATAAAAAGAGTAGGACTTATTGTATAAGTCCTACCCTACTATTCTCATCTTACCGTAATCTACGGTTTATAGTTTTTCAATCCTTTCAAAGCTGCTGGATCGGTAGCCTCCTCGATACTCATAGCAAAGCCTCCACCCGGAGCACAAGGCTGAACGATACGAGTCTTGTTCGTCACAATATATTTACGAATCGTATAAGCCTGCGGGTTATCCTTATAATGGGCATCGGGAGCATCGGCATATATAGTTGCAATATACTTTTTCCCAGGCTCCAAGAAATCTAAGGAGAAACGAGCCGTATGCCCATTCTCATCGACCGTGGAACCTACATACCAATTATTACCCCCTTTTTCCCGGCGTGCCACCGTAATATAATCTCCCGGCTCTGCCTCCAAATAACGGCTGTCGTCCCAATCGACAGGCACATCTTTAATAAACTGAAAAGCATCGAGGAAACGATTATAATTTTCGGGTAAATCGGCTGCCATCTGTAAAGGGCTATACATGGTCACGTATAAAGCCAGCTGCCGAGCCAGAGTAGAACGAACATAGCTGTGGTTATCGGGATTAAGTTTAGAAATATCCGTCTCGAAAATACCGGGAGTATAATCCATCGGGCCTCCGATAAGTCGTGTAAACGGCAAAATAGTGGTATGGTCGGGATTATTGCCCCCGAACGATTCATACTCGGTTCCTCTCGCCGACTCGTTACCGATAAGATTGGGATAAGTACGGCTCAAACCCGTAGGACGAACAGCTTCATGGGCATTCACCATAATCTTATGCTTGGCGGCTTCGGTCAATGCATAAAGATAATGATTGACCATCCATTGTCCGTAATGATGTTCCCCACGAGGTATAATATCTCCCACATATCCACTCTTCACGGCATCATAGCCATGATCGTTCATAAACTGATATGCTTTCTCCATGTGCCGTTCATAATTACGAACCGAACCCGAGGTCTCATGATGCATAATCATTTTCACCCCCTTCGATTTGGCATACCGCTCTATTTCTTCTACATCGAAATCGGGATACGGTGTGATAAAATCGAATACATAGTCTTTCGACTTACCTATCCAATCTTCCCACCCTATGTTCCAACCTTCCGCCAGCACAGCGTCAAATCCATGTTCTGCGGCAAAATCGATATATTCTTTTACATGCTCGGTATTAGCGGCATGACGTCCATTAGGCGTCAAACGAGAATAATCGACCAAATCGAGTTTCACATGAGGCAAATCGGTATAAGCCCAAGTACTTTTCCCGGTTATCATTTCCCACCATACACCTATATATTTCGTCGGTTTTATCCAACTCGTATCTTCATAGACACACGGTTCATTCAGATTAAGAGTCATTTTGGATGCAAGAATATCACGCGCATCGTCACTAACAATAATCGTGCGCCACGGAGATTTCGCCGGAGTTTGCATATATCCCTTATCCCCCAATGCATCGGGTGTAAGGTGAGACTCGAATATCATATTTTTGTCGTCCAAATCGAGCGACATACAAGAATAATCGACCAATGCAGCTTCATGTAAATTGATATACAAGCCATCGTTGGTTTTCATCATTAAAGCCGTTTGCACCCCCGTAGGAGAGAATGGAGTTTGAGAAGAATTCGGTGTAATAGCCTCGTTCATCAATCCACGGATTTCGGACAATTTCGACGTCACAGTGGAATACTCCTGTGTATCATAATCGCCCGGGAGCCAAAAAGCAGTATGGTCTCCCGCCATAGCAAACTGCGTCTTCTCTTCTTTAATCACAAAATAATCCAAATTGGGCTGATCGGGAAATTCATATCGGAATCCTACCCCATCGTCAAATACCCGGAAACGAATAATCATACGACGATCGGTCGACGGTTGTTCCAATGTTACTTCCAATTCATTATAATGATTCCTAATCTCTTTTACCTCTCCCCAAACGGGTTTCCATGTCTCATCGAAAGTCGATGTCTCAGAACCAGCCAAACGAAATCCATCGGTTAAATTTTTTCCCGACTTCAACTCTAATCCCAATTTACTCTCTTTAATAACCGGCCGACCTTTATAATCTACTTTATAAACAGGGACTCCATTATCCAATTCAAAATCTAATACAATGTTCCCGTCAGGAGATTTCAAAGTCTCGGCTCTCAAAATGCCATAAGACAACAAAGCCATAAGAATAAAAATCAGTCGTTTCATTTATTCAATACATTTATTTGGGTTTTATAAAACTACGGAGAAGCATCTCAACTGCAAAGATAGGAGTTTAAGCTCCGACTCAAAAATTTCTCTATCCCTCCTTTAATTAAGAAAAACGAATAATTGAAGAAACAGTTTAAACAAACGACCTGTTTAACTTAAAATATAAATTCCTTTTATTTCAATAACGATAATCTCACCGAGACTCCATAATTGCTGTTCGTAATAGGATATGATGAAGAGGATACTAACGGTGTATTAATCTGATGGTCGAAATAAGCCCCTACCGTAATACGTTTACTCAATACATAATTGGCCGTCACTTTCAACATCGTAGTACGAGTTCCACTGGTTGCCTGAGTAAAATTCTGTTCGATACGACGAATAAGAGCCTGATTCTTGCGGAATGAAAAATCGGCATTGATCGTCAAATCGTTGCTAACGCCTGTCTGAGACCCTTTCAATTTCAAAATCGTATTAAAATTAGCGATCTTATACCCGGCCCCGATTGTAAAATCGGTTGTCGACGCCTCTACGATTTGTCCGGCTGCCGAATTCAATGTCAACGTGCGGGAATCTTTATACTCTATATTGCCCGTAACATTATTTTTCAGTGTCACCTTTAACCCGATAAGGGGAGCGAACCTCTCGGTTATCATTACCGATGATATATCGAATGGAGAAGAGGGTATGGGATTGCCCGTAAGTTCATCGCGAACGAAACCGAAATCCCCGTCTGATTCCACCCAATTAAGGAACGAAGTAAATGATCCCACAGCATAGGTACACTGGTAAGCATGCGATAGAGTAAACGCTTTAAAGTGTTTCTTTATAAACGGTATTTGCATGAAACCATCGTAAGTAATTCGCCAGTTCGGCAATATAGCCGACAATCCCGGGAACGGAGACAAATCGATTTTACGGGCATCACGGCCAGAATATGCAGCAATAAATGCAGGTATCATTACATCGGCAGAACTACGATTCACACCGCCGTTAGCCGAATCATAGGGCTTATCTCCAAAGCCGGTAGAGGCAATAAAACCTTTATTCGGATAATTGCCCAACGATCCGTAATGCGCTTCTAACCGAGCCGCTATTATTTCCCGATTTTTCAAAAAATCATCGAATGCTTGCGACGAATATCCGTCTTTTGCAGAACTGCTCCTAAATGCAGTCTTCAATGCAATATGTGTCTTGGTATAGCTTCCGCCTCGTACAGTCGGCATATCGTCAAACATAAATTGCATTTGAGAACTACGCGTGTCTGTTCTATTTCCTGTCAAGTTTATTTTCAAACCCCGGATAGGTTCAAGCGCTATTTCGAAATTAAACTCCTCGGTACGACCGATGACTGCCGGACTTATCTGCGTGGAATCACATAAAAGCCAACCACGTTCTTTTGCCCGATATACATAGCTCTCATCAGTAAAGCCAAAAGCGAAATCGAGACCGGGAGCCATAGGGCCATACGAAGTCGATTGCCCGAATACATCGCCTACATTCGGGGAAAACAGAGGTAACGAAGTCGTATTGGTCTTACGATAACGCACGCTCGCATTTCTTACCATCATCAATCCCCGTAAAGAATATTCGGCTGCTTCTTTCCAGAAATTACGTTCATTCTTATTCGAAGGAGTAATTATCACATTCAAGCGTTGGGTTCCTTTATCGAGAATCACGACATTATTGGCATCGAGCACTTTCGTCCTCAGGGCCACTTTCTTTCCGGCATCGTCCCTCGCTACAACTTTTACCTTCTTATTATTGAGATTATGCCTTAAAGTAACCGTAGTATCTTCCCGAAGCAAAATGGTACGTTCGAATTTTCTATTTTTCTTCGCCGCCGCAGCCCTATTATTGGAAGAAAAACGTTTGTTTATCTTCTGCAAATATTTCGACTTATTGTACAATTGTTCAAAATTGAAACGCCCGTCAAAGCTCAACTGCCCCTGATTATTCACCGAGTTACCTAAATCTATTTCCTCTGAAATCTGGGCTCCCCTATCCCAAGTGTATGTAGCGTTATACTTGGCATTAAACGACAAATAATCAAGAACAGGTATCTTGCTGAACGGAGCCGCATACGATGCATTGAAAGTTTGATTATAATTCCACGGTGTTCCCAAATTCTTGATGCTGGTCAACACGGTATCTTTCCATGCTTCGTATTCATCTGGAAAAAGCTGTTTATTCACCACACCGACCGGCTCCTCGATATGAGCATTCGTCATCGTTTGCAAAGAAAGATTTATCGACTTGGTGAGATTCCATGTCAACGAGAACTGCCGATCCCATAAAAAACTTTTACTTACACTTGTCGGCAATGCCATTCCTCCCGATCCACTCACATCGCGAATCTGCTGTTCATAATAATATCGCGACATATTGGTATTAAACGCAATATTATTAGGCAAATAATTAAATTCCCACTCCTTCAAAAATTTCAAATGCTTAGATTTACTCTTTAATCCCTTCAACGGGACAAAAGGCTTAACAAAAGGAGTATAGGAATAAGTGAAACTACCCCGATAATCGTATGTATTCTCAAATTCGGTAGTAGGGTCTTGTTTCGATTGTCGATTATAAGAATAGCTGATAGAAAAATTAGCCGGATCATAGGGCATAGGATTCTTACTCCTAATATCGAAAGAAACTCCCGACAAACTGAAACTTTCGACAGTCGATTTCTCTATCGAAGCATCACTTATAGAGTCACGCTCGGCTTTACTACCCGCATTGCCCAAAGCATCTTTCAACAAGATATCTTGATCGAGCGGATTGTATTTAGGAGAAGTACGTTGTTCGGTAATCGAATAAAATAATGGGGCTTTCAATTTGACTTTTTCTGGCAAAAAACGCCCTAACTCGACCATCGTAGCTATATTATACTGATAGTAATCGTCTAATCGACGTTCCGTAAGGCTTTGGTCTATCCCCCCAAAACCGACAGTTTCTACATGCCCCGCGATATTCAGCGTAGCAATATCCGACAAACCGAGATTTACATTTGCTTTGGCAGCCCAACCACCCGATTGGTCAAAATCGGTCAAACGCATTTCATTCACCCAAACGACTATATCCTTAGCTGCATTCGAATTATTTCTCACACCGATCATCATCGTACGAACATCGCTCAAAGAAGGGTTCCCCACGATAGTCACCTTATTTTGATTTTTATCGGGATCATAACTGGAATAACGGGTTTGAAACGTCACAGTCGAATTATCCATACGTTTCTTTGCATTCCGTTCCAGCTTCAAATCGGTAAACAAAGAAAGAGGGAAATCAAACATATTGGATTGTGGCCAAACCGCTTCCTGATCTTGTGCATTATACGTGCTATAATTACCCGGCTCCGTCAATGACAACGGGACCTCATACTCATAATAATTCGATTTGCTATCGGATCCTAATCGTAAAAACACAGACACATCGCCATCTCGTAAATTAGTTTTATCGTCAATCAGTTTCTCTGCATGTACAAACATCTGTAACCGCTTGTATGTACGCATATCCATACCACTGTTCTTATAAACCGCACGAGCATCTCCCGACTGCAAATCGGTTACTTTCAAAGACATGGCTTGTTCATTAAGCTGAGTTATTTGCGATTGCCCCGGGTCTATGATACGGGTTACCCCCGGAGGTAAAACATAATTAACAGGAACCTGTCCTGCATTCTCCTCAATATTTACCACCGATATATCCATCTTACCCTGAGCCGGAGCATCTCCTTTCAAATTCAAAGCATAGTTATACGTTCGCCATTCACCCCGAACCAATTCCAACGTGGCAAAACGCAAATGTGTTTCACACTCAAAACCCGTCATAAACATGCGGATAAAACGTATCGTCTTAAAATCCTGAATAGATCCCACTTTCTTTTGAGGACGAGACAAAGGGATTTTAAATTGATACCACACAGCTTTTCCTTCTTCACCATTTCGGAGCCGGACGGTTGTCTCCCGCTTATCGGTAATACAGTTTTTCCCCACCTCCAAGCTATCGGGACATAGCGATATGCGGTACTGATAATATCTTTCATATTCGTTCAACGTATTATCCTGATTGATATCCTCCACGTCAGGAACGCTTTTGGAAGACTGATAATACGAATCATTCATTTCCTCGGGAGACCGGGAATTGTTTTCTGTTCCGTTATATCGTTTGTACCGGTCCAATATAGAAGTTTGTGCATCGTCATAATCGTGTCCACGATAAAAATGGTAATTATCCCCGGCCGGATCGTTAAACGGAGAAAACTGATCTTGTCGCATAGCCTCTACTACCGCCGGAGATAGTTTAGTTTCGAGCTTGTTCAAATAATCTCTATAAGATGAGAACCCATATTCCTCGTCATTCGACAGACCGTCTAAACCTACGTCTTGCAAAGCCCGTGCACCACTGGTATTATCGAATGCATAAGTCAACGACTGACGTTTGGATACCTTTCCCCACACCGTAGTCGCTATCTGTGTTGTATCACCGTCGACAGGCAAACCGTTCTCGAAAGACTTCATACCGTCTTTAAGAATATCTTCCGACACTTCTCCCAAATTAAAATACAATTCTCCCCCGTTATGATTAGTCTGATTCTCATCTAAAAACGGATCCATGAGCCAGAACTGTATATATTCGATATTCGATGATTCGAAATCGGTATAATCCATTTTTCGCATAATCCCGCCCCAACGGTTCTCCGGATTCAACAAAAGCCCTTGTGAGTCGATATTATCGACATCGAGATTGTACGGCCCCCGTTCCTGTGGATAAAATGAAAGGTTCAATGTCTGTAAGGTCGTCGATTCGCCATAATTGATTTCCTTATTGGGAAATATTTCCCGTACACTCACTTCACGTACATAAGGATTAGACAATTGGTCCAAATCATTTTTCAGGTGAGCCGGTATCAATGTCGAGTTTTTCTGAGTAAACATTCTATCGATATAATACCACGATAGCAATGCTCTATTTTGCCCATAACGAATATCATTGGAATAACGAGCTTCGGGAAACAAAGCATCAGATGAAGGGTCGTACGGAGTGGAAGCCAACGTCCACGAATAAGGAGACTTCAAGTCCAACCCTGTTTGTGTCGATTCGAAATCATCGATATACGATGTTCCCTGCGAGCTGCCGTTTTTGGATTTATGCGGTATCAATTGGGCAAATTCAGCCGTGAGAGCCAACGTAGAAGGAGCTGTTGCGTTTACAGTCGGAATTTTATTCAACAAATTGGTCAACCATAAAAAATTCGTATTATAAGACAAGTTCACTCCCCACAAAGTATTATTCAGTACCTCATCGCCCATATTTACTTTTTCTGTCAGGGACTTTTCAGACAAATGCATAATCGTCGCTCCTACATTAAAATCTTTGGAGAACGCATAATTCAAATCGAGTCCCAGCATTGTCTTACGTTGCATATTGAACATCGATTGATTTTCAAGCGATACACTAATCGGAGTTCCCGCCTCGATTATACTTTGGTTCAATATCGTCACGACACCCATCGCATAATCCACAATATAATCGGAATTTTCGACCAAAGTCATACCTCCGGCAGTAACGACCACCGATCCCCGAGGTACATTCATCGCATTTAATCTTATCTCTGCGCCCGAAGATGCTTTATATTCTCCGGTCATAATAAATTTATTCTTCTCCGATACTTGCTGGGCGATAGTCAATGTCGAATCATACAGCTCTTGATAAACATACTTTTCCGCTATCGCCGCATTTCCTATTTTTTCGGCCAAGTGACTACCGAACGGCTCTATGACCGGAAATATAATTCTTCCGTTCGAAGATTGAATCGTATACCCCTCTATGTAGTCAAAAATACCATCGGAATATTCCGACTCATTCGCATCCAAACGGTCGAGGTTCATTACTTGCAACAAAGTCCGATTGGATATATTCCCCTCCGGTATATTATTTACAGCTACCCCCGTAGAATCATTCTGATATTTAATATACAACCTGAATTTATCCTTCTGAACCTGATAGGCCCCCAGCGAATAAACATTTTTCATCATTAAATCCCAAATGGGTAATGAGGTCGATATGGTAGAACCCTTCAACATTTTCAGAAAAAGACATTGATTCGTATCGGTAACATCTCCCGAAAACTCCCCAACCTGATAAACCTGTCCGTTATAAGTATATTCATAAGCGACAGCAATCATCTCATCGGCATTCAGCTTACTTTTCAGAGAGATATAACCCAATTGGGAATTCAAGGTATATTCAGAAGAAGCAAGTTTCCGGGCACTCTCTATTTTCACATAATCCTGCCCCCCCTCGATACCATAAACAGAAAGAGGTTCCAAAGCCTGTGTCACCAAATTGATATTACGAGCATCGGGATAACCGTTTTTAATCTCGGCATACAACGAGTTGGAGTTATTCATCGGATTCTGCTGTGCGGTAGCCGATATCCAATGGTCGTTACCGATATGAACATTTTCGGCCAAATCCATAAAACCGACAATATTCCTCGATTCTTCATAATTGCCTTGTTTATTCGTAATCCAAACTTCTATTCGATTGATACTCACGCCCGATGAGACATAAGGTAGTTTGGAAGCAAATTTATCGTAATTGTCCCTAAAAAAATGAGCTAAGAAAAAGTGCCTGTTTTCGTCATAAGCGTCTGCCCGGATTTCGAAAGGCGTGGTCTGTGCCCCACCACTCGCATTGACCGTTTTCGATTCGGACTGTTGTTGAGAAATAAGAGTGGTAGCCGTCAGTTTACCGAACTGCATAGTCGTCTTTACACCGAATAAAGCCGTACTACCACGTATCAACGACGACCCTGTGGTCATACTCACATTACCGGCCTCGATATTCTTAATAATTTCGTCTTCTTTTCCCTGATATTGTAATTTGAGATTTTTCGAGTCGAAATCGAAAGTCGCATCGGTGTTATAGTTCATATTGAACGACATCTTGTCACCGACTTTCGCCGTTACCGAAGCCTGTATCTTCTCGTCGAAATCGAAATAAGTCTTCTTTCTGGAACTCATCGGCAATGCGGGATTATCGAGTTTGTTATGTTTCAATCCCATATTCAACTCGATAGATCCTTGTGTCTTCAATTGTACTCCACCCGGTCCAAAAACTTTTTCCAATGGCCCAAGAGAGAACTGCATATCCAAAAAATTGAACTCCGATTTACTGTTCTCTGCAAAATTCTGGGCATTCCGTTCCCGATAATACTGCTGCATGGATTTACGCAACGTATAATCGTTATACTCGGCCGCCGACAACATGAAAGGAGTGCAAACATCAACCCCGGCGACTCGGGTATGGATTACATAACAATTCGTTTCGGCATCATACTCTACTTCTGTTTTCAGATTAGAAGGATTTTTCAAATCCATCGGAGCTATCTGCCCGATTTCATCGTACGATTCGGGTGATGTTTTAGTGACAGGATAACGGACTTGTATAGAATCGGATTCTTTATTGCTTTGCGTTGCCGATATACCACTCGATGAACTTTGCGGATCGGCCGACTGCAAAGCAGCAAAAGCGGAATAGGCTCCTAATCCGCTCACTGCTAGCACAACTATTGTTCCAATCCTTATCCGTCTTCTCATTCGATACTCCTACACAAATTCCCGCCTTTACTCAAAAGGCGCCGACGCCGGTATCAGAGCATTTTCAGAGCCTGCTTAATTACCTCTTCAACTCTCATCGAAGGAGTATCACGCAATAACTTTTGAACTGTTTTTTGCGATTGGGGCTGTGAAAATACAAGCATCACCAACGCAGCCACAGCTTCCTCGTAAATTTCCGAGGCTGCGGGCGTACTTATTACTAACGGATTGTTGGTAGGTTTTATTTTATCTTTCAAGTCAACAATTACACGCTGTGCAGTTTTAGCGCCTATTCCTTTTACCGACTTCAATAAATTTAGATTCTCCGACGCAATCACCTGCTCCAATTCAGAAGGATTCAATGAAGACAATATCATGCGGGCCGTATTGGGCCCTACTCCCGAAACAGAAATCAACAATATGAATAGTTCACGTTCGTGACGGTCATAA
>ERZ779932.308-NODE-308-length-23127-cov-4.698119_pt1 | contig 23127 bp, 13 predicted proteins | sample MGYA00511064_ERZ779932 | MGnify/ENA primary metagenome ERZ779932 (study PRJEB29588, sample SAMEA1966821) | human gut metagenome | biome: human gut; feature: human-associated habitat; material: faeces | place: Denmark | collected 2008/2010 ...
GCCATTTTTATCCGCTTTTTTATGAAAGCGTGTATTGCAGTCATGCTGTTAAGCAAGACTTTTGACATTGTAATGGCGGTATTTGATGTGGGAAGCCACATCGTCAATTCCGCAGCGGCAGCAATCAGCGGGGAAACCAGTATTGATGTTTCAAGTACGCTGCAGACGATGTTCAATGAGCAGTTTTCGGAGATGAGCATAGGCGAGCTGTTAGGACTGGGGATGGAGACCATGATCGTCAGTTTATGTATGAAAATCATGTCAGTCCTTATCACCGTCATTCTTTATGGGCGAATGATTGAAATATATCTTTATGTATCAGTAGCACCTGTTCCCTGTGCAACCGTAACCAACCGGGAATGGGGAACGATAGGAACTAATTATTTTAAGGGACTTTGTGCATTGGCATTTCAGGGCTTTTTTATGATGGTGTGCGTCGCAATCTATGCGGTGCTGGTGGCAGGTTTGGCAGTAGCCGACAACCTGCATACGGCACTCTGGTCGGTGGCAGCATATACTGTGATTTTATGTTTTTCCCTGTTTAAGACAGGTTCGCTGTCAAAATCTATCTGGAATGCGCACTAAGGGAGGAACGATATGGCAATATCCGTGCAGGTGCCAAAGGATTTGTCCGGTATCAAGACAAAAGTGGCACTGAACTTGACAAAGAGACAGATCATCTGTTTCAGCGGTGCGGCAGTAGCTGGAATCCCCTTGTATTTTTTAACCAAGGGACTGATCGGAACATCAGCCGCATCACTTCTTATGATGGGAGCAATGCTTCCGTTCTTCTTTTTTGCGATGTATGAGAAAAACGGGTTTCCGGCAGAGAAAATTTTATATTTTATGCTCCGGCAGAAGATACTCACACCGGGCATCAGACCATACAGGTCGGAAAACCTATACAAGCAGTTGGAAGAAAAAGAGAAATTACGAAGGGAGGTTCGTTATCTTGAAGAAAAAGCAAAAGGCAGAACCGGAAAGCCGCAGAAAAAGCAGTTATAAAGGCAATAGCAGGAACAACAGTAAAAGTGGCGGTCTTACCTTTTCAGAAAAGAAGCGTCTTATACAGTTAAAGCATATTTTATCGGGAAAGAGCATTGAGAAAGAAAAGCCGACTACCGCACAAAGGACGATCACTTTTGAAAAGATGTTCCGTGACGGTATCTGTCAGGTCAGCCACCGTTATTATACAAAGATGGTGGAATTTTTTGATATAAACTATGAGCTTCTGGAAGTGGATGACCAGGCGGACATACTGGCACAGTACAGTAAGCTCATCAATTATTTTGATCCGTCTGTGAAGTTTGAACTGGTGCTTTTCAACAGGCAGGTCAACGAGCAGATGCTTACGGAACAGTTTGACATTCCGTGGCAGGAGGATGATTTTAACGATATTCGTGAGGAATATACGGAAATGTTAAAGAAGCAGGCGGCAAAGGGCAACAACGGTATCATCAAATCAAAATATCTGATTTTTGGTGTAGAAAGCAACGGCTACAAGGAAGCCAAGAGCCGCCTTAACAACATTGAAAAAGATGTCATACGAAACTTAAACAATATAGGAACCCTTGCGAGGGGACTGGACGGAAAGGAAAGACTGCGCATCCTGCATGAGTATTTTAACCAGGATACCATGGAGCCTTTCCGTTTTTCGTTTAAGGATCTGGCTGAATCCGGTAAGTCGGTCAAGGACTATATTGCACCACCGGGATTTGATTTCCGCTATCCGAACCGCTTCAAGTCGGGAAATATGTATGGCTGCGTGTCCTATCTGGATATTATCGCACCGAAGTTTACGGACGAGCTGATCAAGCATCTTCTGGATATTGATGCTAATCTTACGATTTCCATGCACATGCAGACGGAAGATCCGGTAAAGGCAATCAAGAAGTTAAAAGCGGTTATTTCCAATATCCAGAAAATGAAGATTGAAGAGCAGAAAAAGGCAGTCCGAAGCGGCTATGATATGGATATTCTTCCAACAGACATCGTGACTTATGAAAAGGACACGCTGGAATTTCTCGATGATTTGAATACGAGCAACCAGAAGATGATCAACATGACATTCCTTATTACCTGTTATGGCAGAACCAAGCGGGAACTGGAGAGCTTAATGCAGAGGGTGTCCGGTATCATTCAGCAGGCAAACTGTGACCTCAGATGTTTACAGTATTTGCAGGAACAGGGACTTATGGCATCCGCACCGATTGGATGCAATGAGACAGGCATTGAGCGTACTCTTTCCACAAAAAGCACCGCAATCTTAGTACCATTCTGCACACAGGAGTTATTTATGCCTGCACCGGCAATCTATTACGGATTAAATGCACTTAGCAACAACATGATCATGGCAGACAGAAAAAGGCTCCGTACACCAAACGGAGTTATCTTAGGTACTCCCGGAAGTGGTAAGAGTTTTAGTGCAAAGCGTGAGATTTTAAGTTGTTTTCTTATCACAAAGGACGATATTATCATCTGCGATCCGGAGGGAGAGTATTTTGCTCTTGTGGCTGCACTTCATGGACAGGTGGTAAAACTTGCCACCAATTCCAAAGACTATCTGAACCCTATGGATATTCAATTGAGCCATAAGGGGGATAAGGAAGCATTAAAACTGAAATCTGATTTTATCATAACATTATGTGACCTGATCGCAGGTGGCAAGGACGGTCTGGAGAACGATGAGAAAGGTATCATCGACGAATGTATCCGTCATATTTATGACAAGTATTTTGAAAATCCGGTGCCGGAAAATATGCCGCTGCTGGAAGATTTATATGATGCCCTGTTAGCACACAAAAATCCAAAGGCGGAGCGTATCGCAAACAGCCTTGTGCTGTATGTGCATGGTTCCCAGAATTACTTCAACCACCATACCAACGTAGACAGCGGCAATCGTATCATGTGCTTTGACATCAGAGATTTGGGAAACCAGTTGAAAGAGCTGGGTATGTTAATCGTGCAGGATGCGGTTTGGAACAGGGTATCGCAGAACAGGGAGCGAAAGATTGCTACCCGTTATTACTGTGATGAGTTCCACCTTCTTCTGAAGGAGAAGCAGACAGCTATTTATTCCGTGGAAATCTGGAAGCGTTTCAGAAAATGGGGCGGTATTCCGACAGGTTTGACGCAGAACGTGGGCGATTTTCTTCGTTCTGAGGAGATTGAAGGTATTTTGGGTAACAGCGATTTTGTGTATCTGTTAAATCAGAATGCCAAAGATCAGGCAATTCTCGCTGATAAGCTGGGACTTTCTGATAAGCAGCTTTCCTATGTCACCAACTCCGAGCCGGGAAGTGGTCTGATACTGTTTGACAATGTGGTAATTCCATTTGTAGACAAATATCCGACAGACACCAAGACTTACAGAATTATGAATACCAAGCCGGAGGAATCGGTGTAGAAGGAGGACGCAGTGTAAATGGCAGAAAAAAGACAGAAGAAGCAGGCGGCAAAGGCATTTGAAAAAGAGACATTTTCCAAAGATAAGGAAGTGACTGGAGTAAAACATATAGAACACAGGCAGGACAACACCTTTTCTGTGGAAAACCAGTTTAGTGCCAGCGAGAAGCCTGTGAGCAATCTGCCAAGGGATGCGAACCATGGCAGTCGTACAGGAAAAGCAACTTCTGGTCACAGCGTCCAGAAGTCAGAGTTTAATACTGGGACAGAATACAGGAAAAATAATAAGAAAAAATATTACCGACAGCAACAACAGGACACTTCTGGTCACAATGTCCAGAAGTCGGAAGCCGAAGCGGAAAAGACATTCTTAAAGGAAAACAGCTTTATCAATGAGGAAAACGGTAATGCTACAAATTTCCATACAGAGGACGCAGACAGTTTTCAGGACAATTACCACGTTAGAAATACCTACCAACGGTCTGAGGAAAAAGGAAAATATCACAAAAGGCGTGTGCAGAGAGAACACGCACACAGAGAGCGTGCAAAGTCAGAAAATGCAAAGCAGTCCGATTATGGAGATCTTCAGACAAAGGACGCCACATTTTCGCAGGGGCAGGCGGACGAATTTACAGACCAAAAAGTACAGAAGGCTTTTGATAAGTCGGAAAAGAACCGCCGAAAGTTGCAGAAAGCAAAGGACAAGATGCCGACAAAGCGGCAGTATGAGATGAAGCGTGTCTTTGATGAACAGACCGGAAAAGCAAAGTATGTTGTGGTTCCGGTGGATGTGGAGAAGCCATTTAAACCGGATGGACTGGGAAAAACTGCGGTTCACAAGCTCCAGACCGAAAATATGTATTTTGTGCATCGCAAGATTGCAGAGACAGAAAAGGATAATTCTGCTGTGGAGGGCGCACACAAGACGGAACAGCGAGCCGAGGATATTTACCACTATATAAAGTATCACCGCAAGAGCAAGGCACAGAGAAAGCGTGACCGCTTAGAGCGATTGCACAAAAAACAGGTTACAGTGGATATGAAGCTGGAGTATGAGAAATTCATCAGTGAAAATCCACATCTAAAGGGCAACAGTCCAAAGAAGCAGTTGCAAAGGCAGCTACAGAAACAGCGCATCAAGCGTGAGTATGCCAAGGCAAGGCGGGCAGGAGCAGAAGCCAAGACTGCAAAGGAAACATTTACAAAGACAGCCAATGCTGCAACTGGGATTGCAAAGAAGTTACAGGAAATTGCCACGAAAAATAAAACACTGATTATCACAGTGGGTATTTTTGCACTTCTGCTCATTATGATCATGTCGGCACTATCAAGCTGCGGTTCCATGTTTACCGGAACTGTGACAACAACGATGGCAAGCACATATCTTAGCCTTCCGGCAGAGATTGATGCAGCAGATTTATCTTTTACAGAAAAGGAAATGGAACTGCAAAATAAGATTGACCGGATTGAAACTGATTATCCGGGATATGATGAATACGATTATAACCTTGGTGCAATCGGGCATGATCCGTACACACTGATCAGTTATCTTTCCGCAGTCCATACGGAATTTACTGCCGCAGGAATAGAGAGTGAGATTCAGGAATTATTTGATGCCATGTATTCACTCACTACCGAGGAAGTAGAGGAAACACGGACAAGGACAGTCACAAAGACCGGAACCAGAATAGTAACAAATCCGGACGGGACTACCCGTACCGAGGAATACGAGTATGAGGAGGAAGAAGAATATACCGTAACAATTCTTCGTGTCACACTTACGGTCACACCGCTTGAGAGCATTGTAGCCGGACGCATGGACAGCGAACAGACGGAAATTTTTGGAGCCTATACGGAGACAAAAGGCGGCTTACAGGTCTTTGCTTCTCCGGTTGATTATTACTGGTATTACTATATCAGCAGTTATTATGGCTACCGGAAAAATCCAAACACCGGAGCCGAGGAGCTTCACAGGGGTGTGGATATAGCGGTGCCGACAGGAACGTTTGTATATGCGGCACATGATGGAACGGTAACAGAAGCAACTTACGATTCCTATTATGGAAATTATGTGGTGATTACGGACAGTAAGGGATATACCACAAAATATGCCCACATGGACAGCTTAAATGTGTCCGCAGGGCAGAGTGTAAAAAAAGGTGACAATATAGGCAAAAGCGGAAATACAGGAAGCAGTACCGGAAGCCACCTTCATATCGAATGTCTGTATAACGGGGAATATTATAACCCGTTATTTTATTTTGAAGCAGGAGAACAGACCATTTATGGAGAAACAACGGGCGGCACCGGAGGAGGAACCAGCAATGTGATACCGCCGGAATCCTATGATGATGCAACCGTACAGACGCTTATGCGTGAAGCAAACAGGTATCTGGGAATGCCATATACTTTTGGCGGCACAGCTCCGGCTAGTTTTGACTGTTCCGGTTTTGTATGCTGGGTATTTTCAAACAGTGGCGTACATAACCTGCCAAGAACCACAGCACAGGGCATTTATGACCAGTGTACTCCGGTATCAGCGGCAGATGCAAAGGCAGGGGACATTATATTTTTTACAGGAACCTATAATGCAGGACGTCCGGTTACACACGTTGGTATCTACTGTGGAAACGGTACGATGGTGCATTGCGGTGATCCAATCCAGTACACATCAATCAATACTTCTTACTGGCAGAGCCATTTCTATGGTTTTGGAAGATTGAATTAGCGAAGGGAGGAATTATTTTTGTCAGTAGAACGAATCAATTCACAGCTTAAAAAGGTCAGAGAGCAGATAGCACAGCTACAGGCAAAGGAAAAAGACCTTGCAGAACAGAAACAGATGGCGGAGGATGCCGAAGCCATGAAGATCATACGAAAATATAAAATCTCATCGGAGCGTTTGCAGATGTTAAACAAGCTCAGTGAGGATGAAGTCAGAAATTTATTACAGAAACGGGAACAGGAAAAGGAGGTTTCAATCAATGAAAAACAGGAAATTATCGGCTAGGGCGGTAGTGTCCCTTATGCTGTCGGCAATACTTTTTTGTATGCCGATTGGGGCATTTTTTGCCAACAGGACAAATACGATAGAGGTTCATGCGGAGGATACTGCCGAGCAGAAAACGGAAAGTGCAAGTGACGCAGAAAATACAGTTACACCCGGCAATGGCAGGGAAGAAAATTCAGGAACAGATACCGGAGAGGGAAAGACGGAAAATTCCACAGAAGGCACAACAGAAGATTCGTCTGAAGAAACACAGCCTGCCGCAAAATGCACCTGCAAAGAAAAGTGCAGCCAGTATGCGGTGGATGAAGATTGTGAGGTGTGTGCAAAGAACTATAAGGAATGTACCTATATCAATCCGAGCGTAAAAATCACAATCAATACATCTTCTGGGTGGCATAACGATACCACTAAGGTGATAGTCAAAGTAGAAGATACGATAGTTTCCGGTAATTTTACCGTTCAGACAGTAAAGGCGAAAGTCGGGCAGAATGGAAGCTGGACAGATATTACCGAGGATATGTACATAGAGATTTCCGAAAACAGCACTATTTATGTGCAGGTCACAGACCAGAAGGGCAAGACCTATGAGAAAAATCGCTATATCAAGTGCTTTGATTTTACGAAGCCTACCTTAAATGCGGCAGTCAGCGATGGTCTATTGAGTATTCAGGCACATGATACGGATTCCGGTATCAAGGCAATCTATGTCAATGGCTATGAGTTTACCGACCATACGAATGGTGCTTTGAATATCCGTCTGCAACAGTTTGATGCAGGATATCAGTATTTCACGATTTCAGCCATGGATAATGCAGGAAATACCTCAGAAATCTATAAAACAGCCAATCCGTATTACACCGATCCGGAAAACAAGGACAGCAATGAAAAAGATCCGGCACAGCAGCTCCCGGTGGATGCGTCAGCAACCAAGCCTAGCTCTGCAACCGCACAGGTTACAGACCATACCAAGACAGACAGCAATGGAAATACTGTTTCCCAAACAGGCAGTGGAACAACTTCAAGCAGTACAGGAACATCAGCCAAGCAGTCCCCGAGTACGGGAGATACTTCTAAGGATACCGACCAGAGCAGTGACAGCCAGACTTCTGAAAAAGGCAAGGAATTTTATACAATCCAGACTGCATCAGAAAAGGTATTTTATCTGGTGATTGATCGTGACGGGGAAGATGAAAAGGTATATTTCCTTACCGAAGTCAGTGAAAATGACCTGTTAAATACCACAACGGATAACAGCGAGACACTTCCGAAAAATTCAGCGGCATTGGAATCTGCAATCCCTACCAAAGACAGCGCATTATCAAACAATAATGCTGATACCACAGGAGATAAAACACAGGGAGCAGAAAGTGTTGAGGACAGCACCGAAGATAGCACGGAAGATACAAGTGAGCCGAAAGAGGATACCGCAAAAGCAGATGGTTCCGGCTTTACATATATTTTAATGGGCATTGCTGCGGTAGCTGTGATCGGAGTGGTATATGTTGTGAAATCCAAGAAGAAAAAGGAAAACTTCATTGATGAGGATGAAGATGAGGACGAGCTTGACGAGGACTACGATTATGATGACGAGGAAGAAACCGAGCAGGATTCCGACGAAGCATTCATAAATGGTGGTGATGATACAGAATCAGTAGACACAGACGAGAATGACAATGAAGATAACAACAATGAGAATGATGAAGAAAATGGGGAGGAATAGAGATGGAGCTTGTAATTGCAGAGAAGCCGAGTGTGGCACAGAGCATTGCGGCAGTTCTTGGTGCCACACAGCGTAAGGACGGATATTTGGAAGGCAATGAGTATCTAGTATCATGGTGTGTGGGACATCTGGTAGAACTGGTACAGCCGGAAAGCTATGAGGAAGCATGGAAGAAATGGAGCTATGAGAGCCTTCCGATCATTCCGCAGGAATGGCAGCATGAAGTGAAAAGTGATACGAAAGCACAGTATCAGATTTTGAAAAAACTTATGCATGATGACAGGGTGGATGCAGTCGTGTGTGCTACCGATGCCGGAAGGGAGGGAGAGTTGATCTTCCGCCTGACCTACAACATGGCAGGGTGCAGAAAACCGATGAAACGATTATGGATTTCTTCCATGGAGGAAAGTGCTATCCGTGACGGCTTCCATAATCTTCGCCCAGGCAGTGATTATGACAATCTGTACAAGTCAGCACTATGCAGGCAGGAAGCAGACTGGCTTGTGGGTATCAATGGGACAAGACTTTTTACGGTATTATATGGCGGTAAGGCATTGAAGGTTGGCAGAGTGCAGACACCGACACTTGCCATGCTGGTGGATCGTGAAAGTAAAATCATGAATTTCAAGAAAGAAGCCTATTATATGGCTCACATCATGGGAAATGGTCTGGATGCGGTATCAGAGCATATCAGTGATAAAACGGAAGCAGAGAGGATTGCAGGAGCCTGTGAAAACGGACAGGCTCTTGTCACTTCCGTGGTAAAGGAAGAAAAGTGGGTAGCACCGCCGAAGCTCTATGACCTTACAACACTTCAGAGGGATGCAAACCGTCTGTTTGGTTTTACTGCCAAGCAGACATTGGAATATACGCAGAGCCTTTATGAGAAAAAGTTAGTGACTTATCCAAGAACAGACAGCCAGTATCTTTCCGATGACATGGAAGGTACTGCAAAAAATGTGATCGAAGCGATTTTCAATTCTCTGTTATTTGAGCAGAATATCATGTTCAATCCAGATATTAAAAGAATTTTGAACAGCAAGAAAGTGACGGACCACCACGCAATCATTCCTACTATGGAGATCATCAAGCAGGACTTAAAGGCAATCCCGGAGAGCGAAATGAAGATACTTTCCCTTTGTGCAAACCGTCTGCTGTGTGCGACCGGGGAGAAGCACATTTATAATTCCACAAAGGCAGTGATTACCTGCAACAATACTGTATTTAAGGTATCTGGCAAGGAAGTGTGGAAAAATGGATGGAAGGAATTTGAGGATTTCTTCAAAAATTCCTATAAAACCGCAGAGGATAAATCGGATGCAGAGGAAGAAAAGAAACTGCCGGAGCTTCATGAGGGCATGATGATTGCAGTGGAGCAGACAAAGGTTTCCGAGCATTTCACACAGCCGCCAAAACATTACACTGAAGATTCCCTTTTGTCTGCAATGGAACGAGCCGGAAACGAGGACATGACTGACGATGTGGAGCGCAAAGGACTCGGTACACCTGCCACCAGAGCAGACATTATAGAGAAGTTAGTCAAGGACGGTTTCGTGAAGCGTGAGAAAAAGCAGATCATACCGACAGAGGATGGAATGAAGCTGATTACGGTGCTTCCCGATGTGGTAAAGTCACCGAAACTTACCGCTGATTGGGAAAATGCCCTTACCCTTGTTGCAAAGGGAGAGATGGAGCGTGAGGACTTTATGGCAGATATTGAAACAATGGTATCTGACTTAATCCACACCTACCACGAAGTCAGTGACGAGCAGAAAAAGATGTTCGCACAGGAGCAGAAGGTACTTGGTAAATGTCCGAACTGCGGCGGAGAGGTGGTAAAGGGAAAATACGGAGCTTTCTGCAAGAATAAGTGCGGCATGAATGTAAGCCGGATCATGGGCGTTTCCCTGTCAGATGAACAGGTGGAAAGCCTGCTTGACGGGAAAAAGACGTTGCTAAAGGGGCTTACAAGCAAGGCGGGCAAGAAATACGATGCCTATATCATTCCGAGCGGTACGGAAGAATACCACTACACAAAGGACGGAGAAGAAAAGTCCGGAGTGCAGTTTAAGTTTGTCATGGAGTTTCCCAATAAGAAATTCACAGGAAAGAAAAAATAAAAGGAGGATGTAACAAATGGGAGCAGAAGAAACAAAGAAAATACAGGACAATGAGAGCAAGGCGGACAAGTTTGTCCGTCTTGGGGAGTATCGTGTGAACAAGGTCATTGATGCAATCGGCAGGCTTGAGAACCTTTCCAACCGCACCAATTATGAGTATACACAGGAGCAGGTGGAAGCCATGTTTTCCATTATGGAAAAAAGGCTTTTGGAAGTCAAAGGCAGATTTGCCCCGAAAAAGGAAAAAGAAGATACGTTTTCATTTGGAAGAAAAGCAGAATAGGGAGGAAAGTCAGAATGAAGCAGTTAGAAAAAGAAATCAATGTAACAAGCCAGAGAAACATGATGAAGAGGTACCAGATGTATGGTGCCACAGTATCAAAGCTGACAGAGAAATCACAGAATGACACCAAGAAGGGAGAGAGAAAGTAATGGAATATAGAGATTTTGTAGAACAGGTAAAAGAACAGATACAGGATTTCCTTCCTGAAAAGTTTGCAGATGCTGCAGTTGAGGTCAATCAGATTGTAAAGAATAATGACTGTGTTCTGGACGGTCTGATGGTAAGAACAGAGGAAAGCAATATTGCACCTACCATTTATCTGAATCCATATTTTGAGCAGATACAGGATGGTGCTGAATTGGATGATGTGTTAGCTCAGATTGCAAGTGTGTATCAGTCACATTATATAGATCATGATATAGATGTATCGGCAGTTACCGATTTTGACAAGATTAAGGAAAAAATTGTATGTAAGCTGATCAACGAGGAAGCAAATAAGCAGTTCCTTCAGGATAAACCGTACTCCAAGTTGGAAGATTTAGCAGTTGTGTATCAGATTTTAATGGATAAAACAGGAGAAGGAACTGCGACCATTACCATTACAGATAATCTGATGGATGGATATGGAATCACACTTGAAGAACTGCATGACCAGGCGTTGCAGAATATGGATACTTTGCAGCCACATAGTTTCAAAGGAATGAATGAGACGGTTGCGGAGATGATTGCAGTTGATATTGCAAGAGAACAAAATGTGGGTATGGATGAAGCAAAAGAAATGGCAATGCAGATGATGTCGGATATTCCCGATACCATGTATGTGCTGACAAATGATACAAAAGTAAATGGGGCGGCTGCAATTTTAAACGATGATATCAGACAGGAGATCGCTGAGAAGGTAGGAGATTTTTACATGCTGCCTTCTTCAATCCATGAAACGCTGATTATACCGAAAGATGCGGGAATGGAGTTTAAAGAACTTGAGCAGATGGTACAGGAAGTAAATCAGACACAGGTGGCGCCTGGAGAACGTCTTTCGGATCATGTATATGAGTATGATGCCAAAGAACATGAACTGTTCCGCAGTGACCGGGCAGAGGAACGTGCTAAGCAGAAAGAGGAAAAAGGAGATAACCGTCATGAGCGTGTTTCAGTAAAGGAGAAGCTTGCGGAGAAGAAGGATGCTGTTATTAAAATGAATGCCGGGAAAGAGCATTCTGCACCGGAAAAGAAAAAGGAAGCCGTAATATAGGAGGAGTGGGATATGTATACAACAGGAGATAAGCTATTAAACGTGATGAAAGAGGAAGAAATCGGGATTGCGGAGCTTTCCAAAATTTCCGGTGTGCCGGAGAGAATAATCCTTGACATTATGGCAGGAGTTAAGGAGCCGGAGCTTGGTGCTATGTGCAAGATTGCAGAGGGACTGGGTATCTGTGTCCATGAACTTCGTGCGGATGAGGAGAGTTATGCGGTATCCGTTCCGAAGGATACCCTTGCCAAGCTGATTGTTGTCAGCGAGATTAACGGAGTGGAACTTGAGGAACTGATTAACTGTATTCTGGAAAAAGGTATTGAGGAGCATGGTTTTTATGCCTGATGCCGATAAGTAACTGATCACAGGCTGTAGGGTGCTTAAAGTGCCTTACAGCCTTTTTTACGGAGGTTTACCATGAGAAAATATAAATTGATTTCCGCACTGGCAGAGGAAACAGCAAAAGAAGTCGTGCGGAATGAAGAAAACTGGAGGAGATACCTAAATACTGCTTCCAGATTGTATAAATATCCATTTAAGGAACAGCTTTTAATCTATGCCCAAAGACCGGAGGCAACCGCCTGTGCTTCCATAGAGATATGGAATGAAAAGATGCACTGCTGGGTAAACAAAGGTGCAAAGGGCATTGCACTGATAGATGAGGATAGTTTTTCCGGTTTGAAGTATGTCTTTGATATTTCAGATGTGCATAAGGCAAGAAGAATCGGACAATTCCCTAACCTTTGGGAAATGCGTGAGGAACACATGGAATCGGTGATTTCCCGTCTGGAAAAGACTTATGGGGATACCGACAGGGAAGCCGGGTTTGTGGGACGTATCCGGGAGATTGCCGGACGGATTGCAGAGGACTGTTATAAAGAGCTTGCTTCAGATATGGAATACTTAAAGGAAGGGAGCTTTTTAGAGGAACTGGACGAGCTGAACGTGGAAATAAGGATACGGGAAACCCTTGCCGACAGCATTGCCTATACTGTTTTAAAGCGTTGCGGCATGGAGGAGAGCGAGCTTGCCGAAGAAATAAACTTTCCTTATATCCATGAGTTTAACACAGTGGAAACACTGTCACAGCTTGGCAGCAATGTGTCTGATTTATCCAAGCCAATCCTTATGGAAATTGGAAAAGCAATCGGAGCGTATGACAGGCAGATTGCCCAAAATCGGGAAGAAACGAGAGTAGGCAGGGAACGTATCGACACCCATGAGAAAAATATCGAAAAAGGACTTGCAAATGCATCTGAAGCAGACTATAATGCGTTAAAGCGTGAAAGCGAAAGTCAAGACGAACAATCTATCACACAGACCGGAGAAGCCGGGGAAAGGAGCAAATATGATGAATCTGACATACGAGAAGAACGGGGATTATCAGATACCGATGGTAGCAATGGACGAACAGCCGAAGGAGGTACTGACAAAGTACGGACTGATGAGGAAGAAGTTCTTACAGGAGCACAAGAACGGAGTATATACGGGACTTCTTCTGAGCGGGAAGCTGAAGGAACACCTGTTGATGATACAGGAGCAGGCAGAGGAGAGAATGGAGCTTCTGACCAGACAGATGAAGGAGAGAGAGGGGATAACGGAGCAGATGAAAGCAGAGAATCAGATGCTCTGGGTAGCGAAGATGAACAGCATCGTACACTCGGCAGAGGAGATCGTGATGACGGAACTAATCTACAGTTAAATATCGAACAGCCGGAGGGAACCTATCAGCAGTTAAGCCTGTTTCCGAGCTTTGAGGAACAGGTTGGCACAATCGCAGCAGCGGAAGCAAGTATTCAATATACCATGCCCGCTGCTTTTTCTTTGCCACAGGAGCAGATTGACAGTATCTTGCGTAGTGGCGGCGGTAGGGATAACAGCAGAAAACGTATCTATGCCAAGTATCAGCAGGGTAAGACACCGGAAGAAATGGCAGAATTTTTAAAGAACGAGTATAAGACCACCGGAAAAGGTTTTGAGTTTGACGGAAATCCTGTTTCACTGTGGTTTGATGAAATGGGTATGCGTATCGGTTACGGTACATCGGCAAAGGAAAATACCCTTGCAGTGATGAGTTGGAGCGAAGTGGAGAGCCATATCCGTGTTATGGTGGAGAATGGTACTTATATGAGTGCCAACGAAGTATTCCTTGTGGATGCGGTGGAGCGTGAGAGAATTGCTACGGACATTAACAATTTCTTCCGTGACGGAATATCGGAAATGCCGGAGAGTCTGGAGCTTAAATTTTCCAATTACCCGGCAAGCATGGAAAAGTTGTGTGAGCTTTTAGCCACAACAGAAGGCAGAGAGCTGATTAAGGATGAGCTTGAAAAGGCAAAGGCACAGCTTGACAGCGGAGAAAAGCAGATTAAATGGCGGTATGTGAAAAGACCGGATTATTTATTAGAACAGCTTGCGGATTTAGGTGTGGAAAAGAAAGAATTTCCAGCACTTGATACGGTAGAGGTAAGGAATGAGGACTTTATCACACAGGACGAGATTGATTACAGGCTGGCAGGAGGAAGCGGTTTTGAACATGGAAAATTCCGTATCTATGAGTATTTCATGGAAGGGCATGACAAGAAAGATAACATTGCTTTTCTGAAAAATGAATATGGTACGGGCGGCAGCTCCCACGCACTTCCGGGAAGTGACAGAGCGCACGAGGATCACGATGCCAAAGGTATCCGTCTGGAGAAAGGTAACTATGGCAGTCCTTACGCAAAGGTGCTTTTAAACTGGAATGTAGTAGAGAAACGTATCCGGGAGCTTGTGCAGGCAGATAAATACCTTTCGCCGGAGGGAAAGGAAGCCTATGCACAGTATAAACAGGAACAGGCAGAGAAAGCCATGCAAAAAGAACAGGCGAAGTTGGAGGGTGGTGTAACCAATCAGGAATTAGATAGAGAAACAGGAACTGTTGCTGAAGGAGAACCAAAAGCACCGGAAACCGGAAAAACAGACATAGAGCAGTTAAATAAAAGGCTGTCTGAAATGTCGGCTGTGGTTAAAATCTGCGGAGCATTAGACCGGAAAGATGTGGTTGGCTGGAACGAGAAAACACAGGCAGTCACGATTGCTGACGATGAGCGAGCTTTGGAGGGAAAAGAGGTCTATGATTTCCTTTTTGCAGAAGCGGCAGACTATGTAATGATGCAGACAATCAGCGGCGAAACAGAAAAAGCTCTGGAGATGGACGGTCTGTTAAAGGATGCCGGACAGTATGCGGCACATTATGAGGGCGAGCCTGCCATAGAGCAGACAGAAGAACCGCCTTTGACTGCGGATGATGTTCAAAACCTTGTATTGATAGACCGGGAATATATCAGAGGTACACGAACAACAGTCTATGATTTTGAGTGTGATATTCGTGGGGAACATGATAAGCTGCAATATACGCTTGGATACCATGATGACGGAGAAGGCTTTACCATTCATACGGAGAAGGATGATATTTGGGAACGTATGCCGGAGCCTGAACTGGCACGATTGGAGGGCATTCTTGTCAGGGAAGCATTATATTTTAAGTACCATGATAAAATAGCCGGGGCAAAGAGCCTTGAGGACATGGAGGAGATTCGCTTCAGCATTATGGAAGAAGAATCTCCTTATTTTTCTGCTGTTTCCCAAAGAATATGGGGTGAATATGAACAGAAAAATGAAGAATTGTCCAATCCAATGCAAGAGAGTGAAGTGATTGCCGAACCAGAGCCGCAGAATGAAGCAGAAGCGCCAAAGGAACAGCCACAGATTGACAAATCGGGTGCAGTCAACTTCCACATTGCTCCGGAAACAGAGAAAAGTGACGGGAAAGGCTTTGCGGCAAAAGAAAAATTCCGTCAGAATGTGGAAGCAATCAGAACGCTTGAAAAGATTGAGGGCGAAAACCGTATTGCCACGCCAGAAGAACAGGAGATTTTAGCAAAATATGTGGGCTGGGGTGGTCTTGCTGATGCCTTTGATGAAACCAAAACGAATTGGGCAAGTGAATATCAGGAATTAAAGAGCCTGTTGTCAGCCGAGGAATACGATTCAGCAAGGGAAAGTACCTTAAATGCCCACTATACAAGCCCTGTGATCATCAAGGCTATTTATGATGCGATGGAACGAATGGGCTTTTCCAAAGGTAACATCTTGGAGCCGGCAATGGGTATCGGTAACTTTTTCAGTATGTTGCCGGAAAAAATGCAGGAGAGCAGGCTTTATGGTGTGGAGCTTGATGGAATTACCGGAAGAATTGCAAGGCAGCTATACCCGAATGCCGATGTGAAGATCACTGGCTTTGAAAAGACGGATTATCCCAATGATTTCTTTGATGTGGCAATCGGAAACGTGCCATTCGGTCAGTACAAGGTGGCAGACAGAGCCTACGATAAGCATAACTTCCTCATACATGATTACTTTTTCGCCAAAGCCTTAGATAAGGTCAGACCGGGCGGCGTGGTGGCATTTGTCACCTCAAAGGGAACAATGGATAAGAAAAGCCCGGAAGTCAGAAAGTACCTTGCGCAGAGAGCGGAGCTTCTTGGAGCGATCAGGCTTCCCAACACAGCCTTTAAGGAAAATGCAGGGACGGAGGTTACTTCGGACATTCTTTTCTTAAAGAAGCGTGACAGGGTAATCGACATCGAGCCGGATTGGGTGCATCTTTGTGAAAATGAAGATGGCATAGCCATGAACCAGTATTTTGCAGACCACCCGGAAATGATCATGGGAAAAATGGAAATGGTCAGCGGGCAGTTTGGCATGGAAGCCACCTGTACACCGGATACCACCATTTCATTATCCAAGCAGCTTGAAAAGGCTATATCCCATATCGAGGGCAGCATTGACGAGGTAGAGTTCGATGAGCTTGATGATGAGCTGGCAAGAGAAGCAATCCCCGCCGATCCAGGCGTGAAGAATTACAGTTACACTATCGTGGACGAGAGGGTGTATTACCGGGAAAATTCCATTATGAAGCCTGTGGACGTATCAGAAACGATGGAGCAGCGCATGAAAGGCATGGTGCAGATTCGTGACTGTACACAGGAGCTGATTGACTATCAGTTGAACGAATATCCGGAAGATATGATTAAGAGCAAGCAGGCAGAGCTTAATGAGCTGTATGATGCGTTTTCCAAGAAATACGGTCTGATCAATTCACAGACCAATAAGAGAGCGTTTAATCAGGATTCAAGCTATTGTCTGCTTTGTTCATTGGAGAAATTAGACGATGAGGGCAACTTCAAAGGCAAGGCTGATATGTTTTCCAAGCGAACCATTAAAAAGGCAGAGGTTGTTACAAGCGTGGATACCGCAAGTGAAGCACTGGCGGTGTCATTAGGGGAAAGGGCAAGGGTAGACCTAGCCTATATGTCGGAGCTTACGGGAAAAAGCGAGGAAGATGTGGCAAAGGAACTTGCCGGAATTATTTTCCAGAATCCGGTCACAGAAAAGTGGGAAACCGCAGACGAGTATTTAAGCGGCAATGTCAGGGAGAAGCTGGCAACCACAAGGATATTTGCAGAGAACCGTCCGGAGTTTGCAATCAATGTCACAGCCCTTGAGGGTGTACAGCCCAAGGAGCTTGATGCAAGCGAGATCGAGGTGCGTATCGGTGCCACTTGGATTGAGCCTAAGTACATTGAGGATTTCATGCGGGAAACCTTTGAAACACCGGATTACCTCTTTGACCGCAACCTTGTGGGGGTACAGTATTCCGATGTGACAGGACAATGGAATTTAAAGGGCAAAAATGCGGATCATGGCAATGCTCTTGTCAATATGACCTACGGAACGAGCCGGGCAAATGCCTACCGTATTCTGGAGGATTCCTTAAACCTTCGTGATACCCGTATTTTTGATACGATTGAGGAAGATGGAAAGGAAAAGAGAGTTCTTAACAAAAAGGAAACCACGCTTGCCAGCCAGAAACAGGAAGCCATAAGGGAAGCCTTTAAGGACTGGGTATTTCGTGATCCGGAGCGCAGACAGACCTTGTGTGCCAAGTACAACGAGCTTTTCAATTCCACCAGACCAAGAGAGTATGACGGTTCCCACCTAAAGTTTCCGGGCATGACACCGGACATTACATTAAGACCACATCAGCTTAATGCAGTGGCACATCAGCTTTATGGGGATAATACCCTGCTTGCCCATTGTGTGGGTGCAGGTAAGACCTTTGAAATGATTGCTGCAGCAATGGAGAGCAAGCGGTTAGGGCTTTGCCAAAAGAGCTTATTTGTCGTACCGAACCATTTAACAGAGCAGTGGGCGAGTGATTTCCTGCGCCTGTATCCGGGTGCCAATATTTTAGCTGCCACAAAGAAAGATTTTGAGCCTGCCAACCGTAAGAAATTCTGTTCCCGTATTGCAACCGGGGATTATGATGCGGTCATTATCGGGCATACGCAGTTTGAAAAGATACCGCTTTCAATGGAAAGACAGGCTGCCATGATTGAGCGGCAGATAACGGAAATAGAAATGGCAATCGAAGCGGTCAAGGCGGAAAAGGGCGAGCGTTACACCATTAAACAGATGGAAAAGACAAAAAAATCATTAAACGCAAGGCTGAGCCGATTGAACGATACTTCCCGCAAGGACAATGTAGTAACCTTTGAACAGCTTGGTGTTGACAGGCTGTTTGTAGATGAGAGCCACAATTATAAGAACCTTTTCTTATACACCAAGATGCGAAACGTGGCGGGCATTGCACAGACAGAAGCACAGAAGTCCTCGGATATGTTTGCAAAGTGTCAGTACATGGACGAACTGACAGGCGGCAAGGGCATTACCTTTGCAACAGGTACACCGATTTCCAACAGTATGACTGAGCTTTATACGAATATGCGCTATCTGCAATACAGTACGCTCCAAAAACTTGGTCTTGGCAATTTCGACAGTTGGGCGGCTACTTTCGGAGAAACGCAGACCGCTATAGAGCTTGCACCGGAAGGAACCGGATACCGGGCAAAGACAAGGTTTGCCAAGTTCTTCAATCTGCCGGAGCTGATTTCACTTTTCAAGGAAAGTGCGGATATTCAGACACCGGATATGCTAAAGCTGCCTGTACCGGAAGCAGAGTACGAAAATGTGGTGTTGAAACCGAGCGAATACCAGAAAGAAATGGTACAGTCCCTTGCGGATCGTGCGGAGGCTGTTCGTGATAGGAAGGTAGAGCCACACGTTGACAATATGCTCAAAATCACCAATGACGGTAGAAAACTTGCATTAGACCAGCGTTTGATCAACGATATGCTTCCCGATGAGGATAATTCCAAAGCCACCACCTGTGTGGACAAGGCATGTGAGATATGGGAAGAAACAAAGGAACAGAAGTCGGCACAGCTTATCTTCTGTGACTTATCGACACCGAAAGGAGATGGTACATTCAATGTTTATGAGGACATTCGGGGCAAACTGATTGAAAAGGGTGTCCCACCGGAAGAAATCGCATTTATCCATGATGCCAATACGGAGAAACGGAAAGCGGAGCTGTTTGCAAAGGTAAGAAGCGGACAGGTTCGTTTTTTGTTGGGTTCTACTGCCAAAATGGGAGCCGGAACCAACGTACAGGACAGACTGATTGCATTACACCATTTGGATGTGCCCTGGCGTCCGTCTGACATTGAACAGCAGGAAGGTCGTATTTTACGACAGGGAAACATGAATGATAAGGTCAAGATTATCCGGTATGTGACGGAAGGTACCTTCGACAGCTATTCATGGCAGCTCATTGAGAACAAGCAGAAGTTTATCGGGCAGATCATGACGAGCAAGTCCCCGGTACGTTCCTGTGAGGACATCGACGAAGCGGCGCTTTCTTATGCAGAGGTCAAGGCACTTGCAACCGGAAACCCTTACATCAAGGAGAAGATGGACTTGGACATACAGGTGTCAAAGCTGAAGCTCTTAAAGGCGAACCACACAAGCCAGCGTTATCGTCTGGAGGACAATATCGCAAAGCATTACCCGATGCAGATCACAGCCTTAAAAGAAAGGCTTGAAGGGTATCGGACGGACATTCAGACCTATGCGGCGCATAAGCCTGTGGATAAGGACGCTTTTTCCATGAAGATAGGCAACCGTACCTATACGGACAAAAAGGAAGCGGGTGCGGCGTTGATTGATATGTGCCGGAGTGCCAAACAGCCAAACATGGCGGTCACAATCGGAGAATTTCAGGGATTTAAGATGAGCGTGTCCTTTGACTCGTTCTTCTCAAAGTTTACGATCAGCTTAAAAGGAAGTCTGAGCCATGAGGTGGAAATCGGAGCCGATCCGCTTGGAAATCTGCAAAGACTTTCCAATGCGTTAGAGGGAATGACCGGGAAAATGACAGACGTGGAGCAGAAGCTTTCTAACGTGGAACATCAGCTTGAAACCGCAAAGGTGGAGGTCACGAAACCTTTTGCACAGGAGCAGGAACTGGCGGAGAAGCTAGAGCGACTTGCAGAGTTAAATGCGCTTCTTAATATGGACGAAAAGGGCGATAATGCGTTGGATATGGGAGATGATGAGCCGGAGGACGAAAACGGAGAGCAGAGCGCACAGGCACAGGAGGGCGAGCCGGACAGGGCAGAAGATATACAGGCGGTGGCTGATGAACCGTTAAAGCCTGTTGCAAGTTTTCTGATGTCGGAGCGTATCGCAGAGCATGACAAGGAACGGATGTTAGCAGACGGTTCCAGAGGGCGGGTATCCGTCAAGGAGAAACTTGCCGAGATGAAGCAGAAAATTTCCGATCAGAAGATGCCGGAGAAACCGGAGACTGTAAAGAGCAAAGGAAAAGAAGAAAGTTTATAGGAGGGTGCTATGGAAGCAAACGAACCAAAGAAAGAACAGAACACAGAGGAAATGGACGTTATGAAGCAGTTCATGGAGCTTTTGGGACCGCAGGGCATGAAAGAGCAGTCACAGGACTTTATGGAGGTCTTGCAGTATATCGCCGGGATGCAGTTACAGCTTTCCGCTATGGTGGACGAACTGCAAGGAGTACGGAAGCAGCTTGAAAGGATGCAGGAGAGCCAGCCGAAAGCAGCGGAAAGTCAGCTTTTGGATAAGGTGTCATACCTTCAGGAGAAGGTAAGCAGTCTTGCAGAACGCTTATCGGAATTGAAAGACCATTTGATTGACACCGCAGCACAGGCAGTAACCGCCTTTAAGGAAAAGGGAAGGGAGGAAATGAACAGGGTTCTTCAGAAAGGAATTTCCGGTGTGCAGTCGGTGCTTTCCGGATGCCGGGAGAAGATGGTTGATGTGCTTACCAGTTATGAAAAGACCGCCAACCAGATAGACAGTATCGGGGACGAGTTCAAGCAGATAGGGAACAGCGTAGCCAACGTGGGAAGGCTCTTAACCGGAAAAGGTACAAAGGAAGTGTCGGACGAAAAAGAGGGCGTTGCCCTTACAAGGGTACTGAATATGCCTGTAAAGAAGCATATCTCAGCCTTAAAGAAACAGGTGGAGCGGATTGACGGTGCAGTAGCGAAGCTGGATAAGATCTGTGCCGGACTGGATACCGGAAAGGATAAGGAAAAAAGCAGGGTGTCCGTCAAGGAAAAGCTGTCACAGATGAAAGTGAAATCGGAACAGCAGAAGAAAGAACCGGAAAAATCAAAGACCAAGAGTCAGGAAGCAAGTTTATAAAGGTTTATGGAAAGAGCAGGTAGCAATCTATCTGCTTTTTCCTGTTATGTGGTTATCGTAAGCAGAGAAGATTAAGTGACGAGCAGAGGAAACAGGCAAGGTTGCGATGGAGAAAATCAATTCAGACGAAAACAATAGGCAAATTTAATATACCGATATACCTCAATAGTTTTTTGAAATTCCCGTGTGAGGGGGAAAGTTGATTACAAACAGAATAAATTACAGCAGTGAAAGTGACGATACAAATGCAGGAAGAGCAGAAATGTTCTTCCTGTTTTTTAACAGAACTTCAGCAGCTGGCGGGGGAAAGGAGACAGTATGGCAAAGTTCTTAAATTATGAGGACCGGCTGGAGATAGAAAGCGGACTAAAGGAGCACATGACTTTCACAGAGCTTGGAGAGAAACTGGGAAGGGACAGGACTACCATCACAAAGGAGATCAGGAACTATTCCATCGAACAGGACACCGGTTATGGAAGTTACCCGCATAATACCTGCAAGTACAGAAAAGCATGTAAGAGGAAAAAAGTATGTGGGACAAATGACTGCAGGCATCCACTGGTAGCTGTCTGTAAACAGTGTGAACTCATATGCAACCGTTACTGCGAGCATTATGAAGAAGAAATATGTACCCATCGCTTTAAACCGCCATATGTATGCAACGGATGCAGTGAAGTAAAGAAGTGTACGCTGACAAAAACTGTTTACGATGCTCTGGGAGCCCAGAGGCGGGCAACGGATAAGATATCGGAATCCCGAAGCGGGATCCTTGCTACGGAAGGGGAAATCGCCAGACTCAATGAAATCCTGGTGCCGTTGGTAAAACAGGGGCAGTCTATCCATCAGATCTACCTGACACATAAGGATGAACTGATGTGCAGTGAAAAGACCCTCTACAACTACGTGGATGGATGCCTGTTTGATATCAGGAACATAGACCTGCCAAGAAAGGTAAAGTACCGTCCGAGATATAAAAAACCGGAGCTGAAAGTAGACCGTGGATGCCGTGTGGGAAGGAATTATCATGATTACGAAGTATATATGGAACAGCATCCGGACACAGCAGTGGTGCAGATGGATTCCGTGATCGGCAGCAAGGGAGGGAAAGTCCTGCTGACGATATATTTTGTAAATGTGTCACTGATGCTGGGGTTCCTGCGGGAAGCGAACACCTCAAAGTCAGTGATAGATATTTATGATGAACTGTACCACCGGCTGGGAGGGCAGGATTTTAGGAAGCTGTTTCCGGTCATCCTGACGGATAACGGAAGTGAGTTTTCCAATCCCAAGTGTATAGAGAACGGACCGGATGGAAAAGGATTTCAAAGGACGAGGATCTATTACTGCAATCCAAGTGCGCCGTACCAGAAAGCAGAGATCGAGGTGGGACATGAATTTATACGCAGGATCCTGCCGAAAGGAAGAAGCTTTGATGAACTGACGCAGGCAGACGTAGAGCTGATGATGAACCATATCAATTCCTACCGGAGAAAGAAACTGAACGGAAAAAGTCCGTATGAAGCGTTCAGCTTTTATTATGGAGAAGACCTGGCGGAGAGGCTTAGATGCCACGAGGTTGCAGCCAAAGACATCAACCTCACCGCAAGACTTCTCAAAAAGTAACCAGAAGACAGAATAAAGCACAGACCGCCGGCTGAAATAGGAACAGCAGAAGACGTGAATTATGGCTTGCAAAATTTGTAA
>ERZ779932.312-NODE-312-length-22991-cov-2.130450_pt1 | contig 22991 bp, 14 predicted proteins | sample MGYA00511064_ERZ779932 | MGnify/ENA primary metagenome ERZ779932 (study PRJEB29588, sample SAMEA1966821) | human gut metagenome | biome: human gut; feature: human-associated habitat; material: faeces | place: Denmark | collected 2008/2010 ...
TCCGGGCTGATCATCTCCGGCTCGAACCAGATACCGAACTTCAGACCGAGCTTGTTTACCTCGTCAACAAGGTGCTTCAGACCGCCCTTGATCTTGTCCTCGTTCACGAACCAGTCGCCGAGGGAGGACTTGTCGTCGTTCCTGTGTCCGAACCAGCCGTCATCCATGACGAACAGCTCTATGCCGCACTTCTTTGCTTCTTTTGCAAGCTTCAGCAGCTTTTTCTCATTTATATCAAAGTATGCGGCCTCCCAGCTATTCAGCAGAACAGGCCTCTCCCGATCCGCCCAGTGGCCTCTGACTACATGTCTTCTGACAAATGCATGCATATGACTGCTGACACCGCCAAATCCTGAATCTGAATATGTCATAACCGCCTCCGGCGACTGGAATGACTGTCCCGGCTCAAGCGCAAATGAAAATCCTTCCGGATTGATGCCGCTGAGTATACGCATACGTCCATATGAATTCTGTTCACAGCTCTCCATATGGTCTCCTGAATATATGAGATTGAAGCCGTAACACTCACCGTGTTCCTCTGAACTGCCGTGCTCAACCACCATGAAGAATGGATTGGCCCTGCTGCCCGAGGTTCCGGTCGACGATGAGACAGAAACTCTTCCCTGCCTTACAGGGTGCACCGATCTGTGCATTTCCCTCGCCCAGGCTCCTCCGAAATGTATCATGTCATATTCCTGATACATTCTCATATCAAACTGCATGGACATAAGTCTGTCCACCCGCTCCACGTCATCGCTTTCATTTGTCAGGCGGGCACTTCTGGTTATCACGTCGCAGTCATCCCATGTGACATATATTAGCTCAAGCCTTTGTCTGTAGAATTTGTCCCGGAGGGTTATGGTGAGCTGTGTTACCTCGCCCGCTGTATTCTGTCGCTCATATGCTTGTATGCTCTGCAATCCACCAGCCACACCGCTTCCCACTTCTGTGCCTTGCTGCTCATTTACTGTGTTGAATCTGCCATCTGTCCCCCTATGATATTCCACCGCACACGGAAGTCCTTCAAGCTCATCCCTGCCGTTTTTTATCTCGTATGATTCGTACACAAAGTCGCAGGTCGTACTGCCATTTGCATGGGTCATACAGACAAATGGTTCGCTGACATCCCCCTTGCCGGTTGACGACAGTTCCTGCAGCAGACTTTCTAAGGTAAGTCCACCATCCAGCGCTATGGCATTGCCGGTCTCGAACAGGCTGCGGTCATGTGCCACATCCCAAAGCCCCACAATATTCTGATCTCCGCAGTCCAGACTCCTGCCACCGTAGTACAGGTGCTCAAGGTGTCCATCCGGGCGCACGCACATGGCATACTGCGTCGACTTTGTCTCCAGTATGAATACCTGATGTTCTTCTATATATCTGATCATAGCGGTTCCTCCTATCTAAGTTTCGTCATGATCTCCTGCATCCTCTCCTCGGTCAGCTTGTATTTCCTGATGAAGAATACAAGTCCTATGATTAGAAGGACTATCGGAACGACCGTCATCATCATGGAAAGTCCCATGAGAGTTCCTGTGCTCTGCTCTATGACTTCCGATGTTCCATCTGCTGGCTGGATAAGTCCGACCCATTTGATCGCAAGTCCGGCAAAGAACACTGCAACTCCCGATGCAAGCTTTACTACAAATGTCTGCATGGAGCATATGACACTCTCATCTCTCTGCCCATTCTTGTACTCTCCGTAGTCTATGCTGTCGGCAAGACACACAGTTATCAGCACATTTAGAAGTCCGCTTCCCGCAAATACCAGAAGTCCCGGGATGAACAGAACGTACCAACAATGCACTCCGCCCACCGTCATACGGGTAACACCGGCAAGGCTGCAGGCAAGCAGCATCACATATCCGACGATTTCATATACCACCGAATGTACAAACAGCTTTCTCTTGGACATCTTCTTTCTAAAGAGCGGGAACAGCATCATAGCAAGTATCTGCGCACCGCCGCCAAATGCGGAGAACAGCGCATATCCGCTCTCACTTCCTATGTCATATGTGAAGAAATATATGAGCAGGTTGCTTGTTATATAGAGTGCAGAGTTTACGAGCACGATGGTTATGACCACCGCCAGAGCCTGGTCATTTGTCACCAGCGAATGGAACATCTCACCTATGCCATGGGACTCCACTACTGTGTCACCCTTCTCCTTTACATTTGCCACGCAAATGGCCTCCGAGATGACGAACACCACTGCAACCAGAAGAGCCCACCACTTGAAGCCGATGCGGTAATCCGTGATCTTCAGCTTGTCCGCCGCCAGGGCTGCGCCGCTGATGGCTGGAACTACTATCATAGTAAGCACAGTAGGGATGGCAGAACCCACGCCCGCGCAGGATCTTGCAAGTGCAGACAGATTCTCCCTCTCCTTGCCCGGCTCAGTGATGGCAGGGATCATGGACCAGTACGGAATATCCATCAATGTGTATGTGATTCCCCACAGGAAATATGTCACTGTCAGAAACACCTTCATCCCACCAGCTCCCATGCTTTCCGGCACGGCGAACATCGCATAGAGGACAACCGCATTCAGCACGGTTCCCGAGAATATCCACGGTCTGAACCTTCCCCATCTGCTTCTGGTCTTTGCCACCACGATACCCATGATAGGATCGTTAAATGCATCAAACACTCTCGCCGCCATCAGCACTGTTCCTATGAACACTGAGCTGACACCAAGCACAGAATTGTAGTAGTACAGTATATAGCTGGCTACCAGCATATACACCATGTCTTTTCCCACGGCCCCTACTCCGTAGGCTATCTTTGTCTTTTTCTGAAGGCCGCCCGCAGGTGCGCCATTCTGTGTATTATCCTGTGAATTTTCTCCCATATATAACCTCCTTAAAGGCCTAACCTTTTATATCTGCAAGCCTTGTCTCAAGCCACTTGTCAATATCGTCAAATACCTTATCCCTGCACAGCTCATTCAGTATCTCGTGTCTGCAGTCCTCATACAGATAGCATGCCACATTGTGCGAAACTCTCCTGTGGTATAACTCGTAGAGCTTCAGAACATCCCTGCCGTAATGTCCAACAGGATCCCTGTCACCGGACACAAACAGAACCGGCACATTCTTTGGTATTTTCGCTATGTTCCTGTCCTCCTGTATATAGTGGAGTGTATTGAACAGCGTCTCGTAGCCCTTCAGGGTAAATGAGAACTGGCACAGCGGATCATCCACATATGCATCCACGCGCTTCGGGTCACGGCTCACCCAGTCTTTATTCGTCCTCTTTCTCACCTCACCGTCCACGATAGTGGTCTTCGGGATACCCCTGTTGTATGTTCCAAATGCCAACACTTCCATGAGGGTACTTCTGTATCTCTCGCCGTGCTGACTCTTCTCAAGCTCCAACACAAGTCTTCCGATCTGCAACATATACTCAGGCATGCTTCCAGTTCCCATGCAGATAAAGCCGTCCACACTTGAACCCTCCGTGTAAGGTGACGGATATTTTGGATCCCAGCCGTAGTCGCTCATATATCGTCTCGCCATAAATGAACCCATAGAGTGTCCCATCAGGAAGAACGGTACTCCTTTGTATGCCTTCTTCAGACTTCTAGTGACTCTATGAAGATCCGCGACTATTGCCTTGCTCGCATCGTAGGCATTCATATATCCAAGCTCATCCATATTTGCCGCCGTGAGTCCATGTCCCAGATGATCATTTCCTGCCACCACAAAGCCCTTTGCTGCAAGATACCTTGCAAATTCATCATATCTGTCTATCAGCTCTATCATTCCATGGGATATCTGAAGTATCGCTCTTATCTCCCCCTGTGGCTCCCACACGATAACGTGCAGCTTGTCCTTGCCATTTGATGATGGTATAAATGTTTCTTTCTTCTTTACCTTATACATAATGTAACCCTCCATTCTCAGTTCTTCATATCCATCGCCAGTTTTACGACCTCATACGCTCCGTCGTATATTCCATCCAGTTTGTTCCGCTTTATGTTCTCACACATATCTGTGAGTATGCTGTCATCCTGCATGAACAGCTTCATCATCTGTAGAGTGTGCGGTATATCACGGCACTCCAGTGTTCCATCTCCGATCTCCGCCGAGTGTATCGCCCCCCACTGCTCATGCCCGCCAACTCTCTTGATGAACAGCTTTGGAACTGGATAAAAGGCCAGCTCAGACGGCTTCGTTATGAGTACATCACAGCTTCTCATGAGAAGGTTGGTGCAGTACACAGCCTCATATATATTCTCATGGCAAAATGCGTGTATTCCGTACACCTCTTCCTTAAGAGCCTTATCCGCAAATGCTGTGGTGTCGCTCCAGTCATCGAAATGTGTAGTGACAAGGCTCTCCATGGCGGGTATCTCTCTCACCAGCTCTTCCCACACGTTCATATAGTCGCCCACATTTACATACAGGACCATGTTGCCCTTCTTCACGCTGGCAAGCGCCGTCCTGATGATAGCTGCAAATATATCCTTCTGTGCTCCGGCACCTCCTATGGTGAGAAGGAAACGCATCGGTGCCTTTTTCTTTCTTCTCTCTATTCTCCTGTCGCAGTCCTCCTCTATGGCTGCCACCAGCTCATGGTCTATATAGTGTCCAACGTATCTGATTGAATCACCGGGCATAGGCTTAAGCACCTCGTCGCCCTGCATTCCGTTCAGGGTCCTGTATCCGAGGTATGCCGATCTGGTCTGAACCGTGTGAAGGCTTCCCTCCGCAAGGTGGAGCGCCATAGGCCAGTTGTCCGGAATGGCGTTCACCACATGCTTCATTCCTGCGTGGACTGCTGCCTGAGCCGGCCACACATGTGTAGCCACAAGCGGGATATCCTTCGGAACATTCCCGAATACGGGTGTCATGAGCTCCGCATTCATCTGATCTGAGGCATTGTATGACAACTTCCTGAAGCCCTCATAATTCATAGGCTCCCACACCACCTTGTTGAAAGCCTTACTCTTTCCAGAGATCCTGGATCCCAGGGAATAGAGCTTATTCTGCGCCTCTATGACCTTTCCTCCAGTGGTCTCACTGTAGGAATTGAGATCCATCCAGTACGGCTTGTATCCCAGATGATTCGCTGCAGACGCTATCGCCATGGATATTCTGTAATGTCCGAACCCCATCCTGATATTGCCAACTATGATTCCTTTGTCCCTGTCAAACGCCTCACGTTCACCGGCATCCGCATCATCACTGACTCCGCCGTCGATCACAATATTGGAGACACCGAGAGTATCCCCAATATACGGATTCTTCACAACTGCAAGAGGATAATCCACGTCACTGTCATCACCGAATCTTTTTACAAATCTCTCTTTGGAGTTCTCCGCCTTTTTGACGACCTGACTGCTCATCCTGTTGCCAAATACAACCTCAGATCTCTTACCCATAACACAACCTCCTGTCTTTTATATATACCGCCCATCTCGCCCCAGTGAATGAAACCGGTCGTGGGGCCCTATTCCAGATAATTCCTTCATTCATAGCCGTTTCTACTCCTTACAGGATATACCATCCATAAGCACATCCAGTGTATACTGCACCGCCTCGTCAAATGTAAGTCCCGCGTCTATCAGGACTGTAGTCTCCATGTATTTCTCAAGCGTGGCCTCGAACATCGTCTTGATGACCGGAATCGGAATATTCCTTATAACACCCTCGGCAATTCCGCGTTTCAGAAGCTCTATGGTATTATCCCACTGCTGCTCCATCATTACTCTCACCCGGGCAAATATCCGTGGATATGAATTCTCCAACTGGTATATCTGCCGCCAATCCAGCTCGCTGTAGCTTTCCGGCATGGCTATGAGAATCGCCTATATCTTCTCCACCGTCATCCATGACCGCCTGTTCACTTCTCTTGATCTGCTCGTATATATATGTCGCCGTGTCAAAGAACAATGATTCCTTGTCCCTGACGACCTGATATATGGTTTTCTTGCTCACTCCAAGGCGTCTTGCCATGTCGTCCATGGTGAATTTGAACCCTTTCTCCCGGAACTCCTCTATGGTCGCCTCATATATCCTCAATTTAAGCTGCTGCTGTGCTTCTCCGTCCATAACTTCCTCCTGTCCATCCGTGTCTGTCAGCTTCCTGTACATACTTCCCGCTCAGGAAACTCAGAAACTATTTTTGGTTTCCCCGTTTCCTTGATGATAACATTTCTTTGTAGATATTGCAACAATAAAAATACGTTATCTCGATTTATGTATAATTTTTGCACAATCAACACAAATCTCAATTATTGGCCGGCGAATAATTTACAGAGTTCTGACACTCGCAGTCGCAATTCTGCCCAGGTGCGCATCCACCATATAGCAGCACTAAAAAAACGGCATCTCCACTCAGGCGGAAATGCCGTATAGCACATCATATATTGTTCTGTTATAATCGCTGTTTTTCCGTATAATATAGCTGTTATAATATTTCTTTCTCTGTGTCACTACTGTGGCTGAACCACATCAAGCACATACAGCTCATGGAGTGCTCTCGTACAGGCTATATAGTGCGCATGTCTTGTGACCATGCTTCCGTCGTAGGTTCCGTCCGTCATGACGTACACTGCATCGAACTCCATTCCCTTTGCAAGGAACTTTGGAAGTACGACCACACCGCCCGCATAGACAACCGACTGATTGGTGATGAGCGTCACCTCGGTGTACTCGGAAAGCTGTTTGTACACTTCGTAGGCGTCTGCCTCGTCATTTGTCAGGATTGCTATGTTGTCGTAGGCGTCCATGTCTCCGTAGCTCAGCTTGTCATTTATGAACTCCACAGCTTCATCCAGTGACTCACACTGTATCTCCTCAGGCACCCTGCCGTGCCTCTCCACGGTATTGCCGCCTACCCCCTCACCGCCAAGTATGCCGTTACAGAACTCTGTGATCTCCGCAGTTGATCTGTACGATGCGAACAACTCCTTGAGCTCGTAACCGCCCTGTCCGTTACGCTTTGCAAATATCTTCATCAGAACATCCACAACAGTCTCCTCAGGATCATAGAAGAGCACCTGATACCTGTCGCCTAGGATAGTCTTCTTGCAGCCAAACACCCTGTCTATCACCGCATACTGGAATATATTGTAATCCTGCATCTCATCTATGACGAGGTGCTTGATATTGTTGTAGGAATGACATCCGTAGAAATACACCTGCAGGTAAAGTATAGGAAGGATATCCTCATAGCATATCTTTCCATATTCATTTCTGTACTCCGATATACCCGGATATTTCTTCTCCATCTCCGCCAGGAATCCAACATACAGCTCAACCAGATTCCTCTCTGCAAATAAATTTACCATCTGCTTCTGTATCTGCCTTGCCAGATTACGCTTCTTCTCGTCCGGGAACTCCTTTGGTGAATTATCCTCCACCCTGTCTACTATGAAGTATGCTATGTTCTCGAATCTCTCATACACAGGTTTTCTTGCAAATCTTCCATTGAACATGGCAGCTATATCCTCGCCTGTATACTCCACCTTCTGATAGTGGAAATTTCTGAACTTTATACCTGACACATACCTGTCCAGATACTCATTGAAACTGTCGTAGAAAGAGATGGACGACTTGACCTTGATATTTCTCATCCTCTGATTGTCCTGATCGCCGCTGTCTATAATGAACTCCGACTGATCCAGCTTGCTCTCATATTCCTCCTCTATGAAAAGAAGCTCCTCAAGCAGACTGTCAAATTCCTTCTCAGGCACACTGTTCTCCTCGAGCTCCGGGAGAACCTCTGATATATAATCGCCAAATATACTGTTTGGAGACAGTATCATGACATTGTCACTCTCAAGTGTCTTGTAGTTGTACAACAGCCACGCCAGTCTGTGCATGGCTATGACCGTCTTACCGCTTCCGGCGCGGCCGTCCACTATAAGGTTATACGCCGTGCGGTTTCTTATGATCGCATCCTGCTCCTTCTGTATGGTAGCCACCACATTTTTCATCTTCACACCACTGTTGCCGCCAAGGGCCTCCAGCAATATGGCGTCGTTGATGTTGGAGTCAGTATCCACCGCGTCTTTAAGTCTGCCATTTGACACCAGAAACTGTTTCTTCTCCACTATGTCTCCAGAAAACTCGTCATCTTCCATGTCATCCACATGGACATTGTAGGATGCCGGTCCCTTTTCATAAGCATAATACATAGAGGATACAGGTGCTCTCCAGTCGTACACAAGCTGCTGCCCATTCATATCTGACTGATAACCGCTCATACCCACATATACCGGGAGATACTCTTCGTCATCTTTATATTTGAATACAAATTTTCCAAAGTACGGCACCTTCTTCTGGTGCTCATACACCTCCAGGCGCTTCGCAGCTCTTCTGAGGAACGCCTCATCATTGTTCACCGACTGCATGTTCTGCAGGAACTCCTCGTCGTCCATGTCTCCATGGCTGTCACGCATGTACTTCTTCTGTTCCTTTATATTGTCCTTTCCAAGCTCCATGGAGCCCTCAGTTATACTGATGCTGTAGTCGAGCTCCATCTCCACATTGTCAAAATAATCCTCTTCATCCTCCATCGTGGAGATCTTGTATTTTCCCAAATCCTTATTTTCTGCCATCTTATCTGCCTTTCACTATTTTACCTTTACGCGCTGTACACTGCTCCAGCCGCCATAAATGGTCTTGCCGCCAACTCTTCTGTAGGTTCTCATCCTCACATAATAATATTTTCCTGAGAACAGAGAGCTTATCCTGCGTCTAAGTTTTGTGGACTTATTTATCGTTGCCACCTTATATCTGTCAAATTTCGACGATGTACTGTACTGGATCTGATACCCGCTGACATACCTGACCTTGTTCCATGTTACTTCCATCGTCTTTCTGGAATTTGATCTGACCGTTTTCGCCTTGCATCCCGGCATCCTGTACAACCTGACCCCCGCAGTATCATACGAGCTTGCAGAAGTACCCTTGAACGCCTTGACCGTGTATGTATAGTTTCTGTAATTAGTCACATTCTTATCGACAAATGTGAGCGTTCCCGCTGACAGCACCTTGTACTGCTTCCATCCGTTCTGCCCCGGTGCCTTGCGGTATATTTTGTATCCACTCGCGCCCTTTACTTTGTTCCAGGATACCTTCACGCCGGAATATGCATTCTTCACGTTGTACTTCGGCTGGGTAAGTCTGACCAGTGCCTTTGTAGCCGCCGGCTGTCCCTCGGCCGTGCCGTTCACGCCCCTCACCGCATATCTGTATCTGATTCCAGCCGCCGCAGTCTTGTCAGTGTATGTTCTGACTCCTGAACCTTTTATCTCAGCTATACATTTGTATGCGCTTGTCGCAGTTTTCCTGTATATCTTATACCCACTTGCATTATCCGCCGAAGTCCACGACAGTCTCAGTCCATCCTTCGCATTTCCAAGACTTTCCACCGCACAGGTTCCAACCTTTGTCTCCGGATGTTTTCCGCCAAATGTATTAGCAAAATAATCCGCCATGTATGGACAACCGTAACCGTAGTATTTATCCTTTCCCGCTGTTCCCAGATCCACGGAATATGATATCAGTCTGCTCTTCAACTGACTACTGTCAAGCTCCGGCTCCGCCAGCTTCACGTAGGCCACCGCCGCTGATATATGCGGAGCCGCCATGGATGTTCCTGAAGTGGAAAACCCATGATTTGTTCCGGTCTTCCACGCCGATGTTATTTTCGTTCCGGGAGCGGAAAAATCTACAGCATTTCCATAGTAAGAATAGCTATCGTCAAATTTCACCGCATCCGTCGATATCCTGTCTGCTGTCTCCTCCGTTCCAGCCTTCTGCATAAGCCCCGACACTGTTATCACATCACTGCTGTCCGCAGGATATGACACACCTTCCACGTCGCTGATCTCCCAGTTGTTCACAGTGCTGTTCGTATTGCCTGCTGCCACACACATGATGACGCCATCTTCTTTTGCACTTTTTAACAATTCGTCAAGCTTCGACCTGGTGTTGTCACTTGCATTTTTACCATAGAAGCAGAAGCTCATATTGATCACGTCCGCACCGCTGTCAAGCGCAGCCATGATTCCCTGCTGTACCGTTGACACTGTGGTTGCTCCCCGGCTTGTGAAACATTTGATGATCGTGAGCTGGACATTGTCCGGTGTCGCATCCGCTATTATACCCGCCACATGACTTCCATGTCCCATGTTGTCTCCGTAGTCGCTCCGGTCTTCGCCCTCGCAGCAGTTCATACTGTCTTCCTCATTTATCCTGCCTTCAAACAGAGTATCCGAGGAATTCACCCCAGAGTCTATAACCGCCACATTTACCTTAGCATCCAGCTTGTACTCTGACACCTCCGCCTTGAGTCTGTCCATTCCCATGTACCTTGTGCCCCAGCTTACAGCCTTATATGTCTCCGATGCAGCAAGCATGGCATCAACGTTCCGCTGTGCAGCATACGAATTTGAATCCAAATCTGAATCCGCCAGCACATCTTCTGAATATATGACCTGATCAAGCATACATTTGTCAGGCTCGTACTCTTCCTGAAGCTTTTCGTATGCCTGTTTCGTCGCTTCCTCGGTATCGTAGCCAAGCACATAGTAATCGTATTTGTCATAACAGATGACTGTTGTCGCGCCATAAGTCTCCGGCACTTCATCTGTATACAATATGATCCTGCGAAGACTGTATATGTCGGCTGACTCACTGCTGTACATTGCCGTGGCGTCGACATCCGCTCCTCTATCCATCACATCGGCCGAGTTTACCACATCAGCTTCGTCCATGGAATCTCTAAGCTCTGACACACTGGTTACGTATTCTACATTTTCATAATCCTGCGCGTACACCTTGGTATATGTGCCAGGCGCTGCCAGCCCACCTGCTAGCACCACACAGGCAATCAGGTACGACCACCTTTTCCTTCTCACCTATATTCCTCCTGTATATAAAAACAGCTCTTTAAACCACATAGTTATCTTTTAGTATAACATAAATGTGCCGCAGATGGTGAGTAATATCTGTAACCCAAAGCCTCCACAGCACATACTTTATATCAGAGGTATATAAACCTCTGACAACACAATACGGAGGTAAAGTAATGGCAACATTCACTAATCAGGCAACTCTGTCATACAACGGAGGATCCACCAATTCCAATATCATAACTGGAGAAATAATTGAAGTCCTCACAGTCTCCAAGACGGCTGTGGTGGACACCTACCGAACACCGGATAAGATCACGTATGTGATAAGTCTCATCAATTCCGGAACTACCACACTCACAGGTCTGTCTCTCACAGATAATCTGGGAGCATATGCAGTGGGAAATACAACAGTATATCCTCTCACATATATTCCGGATTCCATCAGATACTACACCAATGGAACTCTGGTAGCCGCTCCGGCTGTCGGTGCTGCAGCTCCGCTGACACTCACTGGAATCTCCGTTCCAGCGGGCGGAAATGCTACTATTATATATGAGACAACAACAAATGAATTTACACCTAGAGGCAATGAGGATTCCGTGACCAACACTGTTACAGTAACCGGCGCAGGACTTACCAACGCAGTCACTGCAACTGAGTCGATTTCCCCTGTTGCAGCTCCCGATCTCGCCATCACAAAGTCTGTGAGTCCTAGCATAGTTGCAGAGAATGGTCAGATCACTTACACCTTCCTTATAGAGAACTACGGCAACACCGAGGCATCCGCAAGTGACAACGTCATCATCACAGATACCTTCAATCCGATCCTCACCGGAATCACTGTGACCTACAATGGAAATGCATGGACAGCGCCAGCCAGCTACACCTACAATGAAGCAACAGGCGAGTTCGCAACAGTTGCCGGACAGATCACTGTTCCAGCAGCAACATTCACACAGAATACAGCCACGGGAGTCATCACCACAACGCCGGGAACGGCAACCGTGACTGTCACAGGAACCATCTAGCTGGCATAAGCTTGTCCGGGTCGACAACCTGACAGCTTTGGGAACATTTCCCACAAAATAGCAAAAAAAGAAAATTTTGTGCTCAAACTCCCGGATTCCCACTGAAAAGATACACAACTTCTAATCCATGTATCCTTTCCAGGGATTCGGGGGATTTACAGCACAAAATTTTCTCTTTTTTTCATAATACCTGAACACAGCCTGACACATCACTCCACATTCTTGAGCGCCTCGTCCATAGGAATCTTCTTTATCCTCTTCATCTGCAACAGTGAGATCACCAGATAGCCGGTAAAGCTGAGCACGAACATGAGTGGGAATATCCATGGTGCCATGTATATCGGCATCCAGCCGCTTAGCATATCTATCAGCATTGCCCTGTATATCACCTTGATCGACAGGTAACTGAGCAGTATATCGAGCAGCGTCACCACCGCAACCATGACAGTTGTGGATGACAGATACAGCTTACTGATCTCCTTTGTGTCATATCCCAGTATCTTAACCATGGATATGGACACCGTGTTCTTCTCCACTATTAGTTTTGTGAGCAGATATACGAGAAGCATGAACATAACAAGTGAAAATACAACCACTATGTAGAACATACCTCCCATGGACTTGGTTAGCTGTCTGGACACCTTTATCATGTCATCCTTTGTGATCTCTGACACTACATGATCCTCTATATCGGTCAGCTTGTCATTCGAGAAATAGCCGGTGAAGTAATCCTCGTCCTTGTCAAATATTTCTCTGAAATCACCCTCTGTCACGAACACCGCAAGGGCTGCCGGATACACCACAGAACCCGTCACCTTAAGATCATATGTGTCATCAGTATAGCTCTCCTTGAGCTCAAGTTTGTCGCCATCAACTATCTCATATTTGTCTGCGTAGCTGTCAGATACCAGCACATCTCCGTCGTCCAGCTTAACCGGGAAATATTTACTGTCCGAGTGTATTCCATACACCATGATCTCATCATCTATATCTCCGGTCGTCCTTAGCGCCTTCATACAGTAGGTTTCCGCATTATTATTTGCCGTCTCCACCTGTGAATCCAGAACATACTGGTGGTCAGCTACCATATTATCCAATATGTCATTCTGATAGTGCTTCAGCATAGGATTCAACATAAGTCCGAACATCAGCAGAACCTGTGCGAAGTAAATTCCAAGAAGCATGACCACATATCCTGGAATGTTCTGAAGTATGACACGGGTCTTGAACCTTGTCATGAACTTCCAGTGAGGCAGCTTCACCGCCTTCTTTCTCTTTGATCTGCTGAGATCATGCCTCAGGAACCTCAGTGGTGAGAGCTTCAGTTTGCTGTTTACCACTAACAGGTTCACAACGATCATGATTATAAGAGGTATGACTGTGGTAAGCACAAATGCATCGGCATTCCAATACGTCACATACTTAGTGAGGGAATAGCTTCCATAGTAAAGCTGCGCACCCATATCCTTAAATACCGAATAGCCCAGCACGTTTCCCACCACTGATGCCACAAATGTAACTATGACAGGAAGTGATATGTAGTGAATAAGCAGCTCGCTCTTCGTATATCCTGAAGCCCTCAATGTTCCAATAACCGACGCTTCCTTTGTCAGAGTGTTGCTGATGGTTACCGCAAATATAAATGCAAGTATAACTATGACGATGTATTCAAACCATTTCATCATATTTGTATCACTGCCAATATCATTCCCTGCAAAGTTGATCGCCTGGTTCTGATACCTTGGAATGTAGTTCTCCACCATAATGCCGTTCATGACCGCCTGTGTATACACAATCTCAAGAAGGTCATCCGCCAGCTTTTTCTCATCGTTCTCCTCATCCGGCATTCCATCATCGTACATCCATGAATACGACCAGGTCTTATTTTTCTCTGGAAGATCATCAAATTCCTCATTTGACACAACCGCAATTCCGAATATCGTGGCATCAAACATGGTATCATTGTTGTTCTGGAACATGGTACTGTAGTCGGAGAGTGCCACAAATCCGCACACGCTGTATACCTTGTCACCCGCTTTTATATCATCACCGATCTCTATATCGTTGTTCACCGCATACATTCTGTCAATGGCGATCTCATCAGTTCCTACAGGAAATTCACCATCCATCAGGCACATTTTATTTACATCGTGTCTTGGTGCGAATATCCTCAGTGTCCTTCCCCCATCATCTGCAGCATCATTTACAGAATTCACCGTGTCATCTTTTGTCTCTGCATTGCCTTCCACATTACCACTATTGCCATCAGAGTCTGATCCGATTTTACTCATAGGCAGTTCATAATACGACATATCATAGAGCTTCACGCCCTCATCCTCTATATTGCCCTTCATATTGTCTGACGCCTCATCCGACAGATCAAAATGTCCATCCTCCACGTTGTATTTGTCAAATGTATTGTCGTAGGTTTTCTTCATGCTCTCACCTGCAACCATGAAGCCCGACACCATTCCCGTCGTGATGACCATGAACAGGAATATGACTATATATTTTCCAAGCTCTTCCTTCAGTTCTTTTGGAATTCTTCTCCACAATGGATTTCTCATAACAGATCCCCTTTCCTATTGAACATCTACCCTGTCTGCCCAATTACCAGTCAAGCTCTACAGCGGATATCTTGTTCTCATTTACAATGTTGCGTCTTATCATGCCGTCCCTGAGCTTCACAGTCCGGTCCGCCATATTCTTGATGGCATCATTGTGGGTGACCATGATTATTGTGTTGCCATACTTCTGGTTCACATCCTCTATGAGCTTAAGTATCTCCTTGGAAGTGTTGTAGTCAAGGGCACCTGTCGGCTCATCACAGAGAAGTATATCAGGATTCTTCACGATTGCCCTTCCAATCGAGGTCCTCTGCTGCTGTCCACCCGACAGCTGATTTGGGAGCTTATGTCTGTGCTCATAAAGCCCCAGAGTCTTTAACAGATCATCAACATCAAAAGGATTATCACTAAGGTATGCTCCAACCTCCACATTCTCCTTTACATTGAGATTAGGTATGAGATTATACATCTGGAATACATAACCGAGATGCTTTCTCCTGTATCTGGTCAGTGTCTTCTCATCCATATCCCCTGTCTTCTCTCCATCTATGGAGATATAACCGGAATCCGGGCTGTCGATCCCACCTATGATATTGAGCAGAGTTGACTTGCCAGACCCCGATGGGCCAAGCAGCACACAGAACTCGCCCTTTGCGACCTCAAAATCAATTCCTCTAAGTACCTCAGTTCGGTTCTCCCCTGAACCGAAGCTTTTCTTTATCCCACTGATCTTCAAAAAACTGTTGTCTCCCATGATTCTCTCCTTTTCCACATTTTATATTCTCCATAAACGCATTTCATGACTCTCATGCTACATATCAATGTTTAAACGTATGATTATGTGTTCATATATTTAATAGCACACATGTAGTCTCTGTGTCAACTATATTAGTGATAAATAATATCAAGTATTCTTTTATACACATTTACAGGAGCATTTGGGGATATCCCAGAAAAAAAGAGAAAACCACATTCACATCATATTGATCTGCCTGCTGTTTTCTCTTTTTTACATCTGATTCCACACATGTGGCGATCAGAATCTATATTCTCTTATCTCACAGTTCTTTATGCCAAATGCTGCGAATTCCTCATTTGTCATATCATTGAAATACGACTGTACTATTCTTGATATTCCATTGTGGGCAACCAGAAGATATGTCTTCCCGGAATCTTCCGACTCAGCCTTAAGCTCATCTAACAGATTGTACACCCTCTGACACAGATGAACCATGGTCTCTCCGCCCTCATAGTGATCCAGAAAATGCGTCTTCGCCTTGGCGAATATAGCGCCGTTTCTGGCTGTTCCCTCGTATTTGCCAAAACACTGCTCACGGAGTCTCTCCTCGGCTCTCATAGGAATTCCTGTTATCTCGGATATATGTCTTGCCGTCTCCGAAGCCCTGACCAGAGGCGAATACAGAATCTCATCTATGTGATAATCTCCATTCTTTATCATCTCACCAAGCTGCTCCGCCTGCTGATGTCCAAGCTCTGTGAGTTCAATATCCGTGGCTCCACATATCTTGTTTTCCACATTCCACACGGTCTGCCCATGGCGGGTGAAGAACAGTCTTGGGCCAAACTTCTCAACAAGCACCGCCTTTGCATCGTCATATCCCTGTGTTATCCTCTTCTCAACACCTTCAGGCGAAAAGTCAAGCATGCCATCTATGGCACCACCAAGAGGAATGGACGGATATATATGTATCATCTCTGCATCATCGTATCTGTCGGTCTTCCTCTCATCGAGATGCACCACGACAAATTTTCTGTAGCCCTCATCATAGAGAGGCTGTATTGGCACATTATCTCCCCCAAGGAAGAAGCCTCCATCATAATACTTTGTCTTGTCTATCGTCTCCATAGGGAATATGACCGGTATGGCTGAAGAAGCAAGAAGTATACGTTCTATCTCCTCCGGTTCCATGCCTGACAGCTGGAATCTCTCAGGAGTAGGCTTGCCCTCCACATTGAGACATGTCGCATAACAGCTCATGTCACTATTCGACACACCATCAAGTACTGGTGAATTCTCCAGTATGTCCATAAGTCCTTCTCTGGAGAAGAAGCCATCCTTTATCCTCATGCCTTTTGCCACAGCATCCAGTCCTATGCACTCTATTGCACTCTGTATGACTGGATTGTCTATGGTCGTAAGCTTCTCCTTTATGGACTCAAACCATTTGTTCCTGTTGTCCTCGTCTATATCCTTGTTGGACAGTATCCTGTCGTTGGTTATGTCGTACCACATCTGTGTAGCCTTATCCAGATCGCCGCAAGCGTACAATGCCGCATTCAGTGCGCCTACCGAGCTTCCTGATACCGCCTTTATATCGATCACATCTCTGTACTCCTCAAGAGCCTTCCACACTCCGATCTCATAGGAGCCACGGCCACCACCGCCGCCGAGCACCAGACCGTATCCTTCCTTAACCGGCACATCCGGCTGCCCGTCCTGACCGCCCAGTTCCGTATAATGCATCTGCTTCTTCTGCGATATAGTCTCCTCTATCGCCTTATGAAGCTCCCCGGCCTTTTCCTTTATCTCCTCTGTTCTCTCCTGAAGCTCCTGTATAACCTTTTCTTTATCCATATATTAATCCCCCTTACTATTCCATAATAAAGCTGCTCTATCCACTATTGTCATCTGATATATCCACCAATTATGATCATATGTGTGTTTCATTTTAACATGTCAGCAACTATACCCACAACCTTATACTCACTATATTTAGAAGCTTTACCATTTATAGAACACTTATTTACGCTTTATATATTATTTCTTTTATGAACATATTTCTTTAACATCCGATACACAGAATGTACACAGTACCATCTTATTATATATACAGATTGATGAGGACAGCAGATGTGCGACATGCCCAAGCAGCACCAGCGTATCTGCCGTCACTCAAACTAACAACAATCCAATTTATATAGATGGGAGGCCGGATACCTCACAAGTCCGGTCACAACACCTAAAACCTTCCTTTATAACTTTTATAAAAAAGACGGATATCAGACAATGAAACTTTTACCCATTTTCCATTTCTGACATCCGTCTTTTTGTATATATCAATTATTCTACAAGTATTTGTACAAGGCACTGCCACTCTCAGCCCTGCCGGTCATGCTAAGTGCGGTCCTGTCTCATGGTGTACCACCATTTGAAAACTGCACTTCCAATGATGATCACATATCCTATAATGCTCAGCATGTCAGGAATCTGATCCAGGAATACAAATCCCAGTATAGCCGCAAATATGACCTGACTGTAGTCAAATACCGATATCTCCTTGGCTGGAGCCTTCTGGTACGCTGCGGTTATACTGAACTGTCCACCAGCCGCCGAAAGTCCGGCACAGAGCAGGCACACAATCTGCTGCCATGTCATAGGTGCGTGGTCCAATATGATAAATGGAAGCGTCACCAGACATGAGAATACAGAGAAACACATGACTATGACCGGTCCGCGCTCCCCCTGTTTTCCAAGCTTTCTCACATAGGTGTAGGCTATTCCTGCCCCAAGGCCGCCTGCCACACCAACCATGGCATACAGAAAATCCATATGAAACGAAGGCTTCACAACGAACAACGCACCAGCGAAAGCCAGCACAACAGATGCCCACTCTACCCGGTTTGCCCGTTCCTTCAACACAAAGTATGATGCGATGATAGCAAAGAACGGAGAAAGCTTGTTAAGGATATTGGCATCCGCTATGTTGAGCTTGTCGATTGCATAAAAATTGCAGATAAGTCCTGTCGTTCCACATATGCTTCTCGCCGCGATTCCCGGCCAGCTGCTCTTCTTTATCTTGAATTTCTCCTCAGTCCTCATGAGCATGGCAATGGCCACAACAGCGGCCACCGCATTTCTAAAGAATGCCTTCTGCATAGTTGGCAGATCTCCAGACAGTCTCACGAAGAAGGTCATCAGTGAGAAAAAGAACCCTGCCATGATTATGAACAGGATTCCCTTATATTTATCTTTTATTACCAGTCTTTTTGCCATTTGATCAACTCCCGATAATGATAAAATGCCGCCAGGTCCCGCAGCACTTTATCTATTTGAAAGCATCATCCTTGAGCCCATGCTCATACAGATACTGCTCCCACAGACTGTAATACTGCGCCTGCAAATGTATGTCATCCCAGGTATAGTCCTTTACAAGACCACCCTTGCCATCGTCCACAACCGTATTCATATCCAGATAGAAAAGCTTTATTCCATCAGCATATGCAGCTATGGCACCATTCTTGTCATCGATATTGTCATTGTTCACAATATCGTGGCTTGCCGAATAGTCGCTGGATACATGCATGCAGCCCATCATAAAGATCACTGCGTCCGGCTGAAGCGCCTGTATCTGGGCCACCGCATCGATATATGTGGATGCGTATGTCTCCGTATTGTAACCCGCCTCATTTATGCCGAGCATGATGTATATCTTTTTGAATTGTTTGCTCTTAAGCAGCTCTGTGAGTGTCTTTGTTCCATTTGAGGCGATCTTCTCACCCATCAGTCCAAATGAAGTAAGGCCCTCCATATATGCAAATTCTGCATTGTCCAGTCCGGAATACAACGCCAGTCCTTCCACTCTGGAATCACCTATGAACAGAGCATCGTCAAAATAAGACTTGTCAACCTTTATATATGGGTACTGGGTCTCAAGAGCGATCTGTGTGAGATCTCTGTAGCAGCTATTTCTTGCCTTTCTCTTCTTAACCTTCTTGTATTGAGTCTGTCTTGTCACCGGAGCAGCCGAACCGCCTGTATCTATGGTTGCTTTTTCCGTAGTTGCCTTTTCGGTGGTCGCTTTCTCTGTAGATTTCTCTGTTGTCTTCTCCGTGGATGCATTCTCAGAAGTCTGCTTCTCCGTGGATTTCACCTCCGTTGTCTGCTCCTCTGCAGCCGCACTGCCCGTGGACTCCGACGTCAGCTCGCTCTTTCCCGGAGCATCCGTGCTTGTTGCGTCAGTTCCGGTTGCCACCCTCTCATCAAGCAGCACGGTCTGGGCCATAGGATGATGAAAGCTGACATCCCATTTATACACGCCAAGCGCAGCTCCCACATAACCGCCTGCGGTAACTATCACGCCGGATATTATGAGTATCGAGAACAGTGGACAGCCTTTTATCATTTGCCATAATTTCTTCATCTGCCCACCTCCTAAAATCTAAAATAAAGGAATGGATTGGAGCCACCCTTTGCTATCTGATATACACAGAACCAGAACAGTGCGAGCATTACAAGCTTGCATACCCAGTTCTTGTAGAATTTCTCTATGAGCTTTCTAGGCCACGGTGTACAGAAGATCACGCAGATCAGCAGTAGCCACCAGTATGTGTGTCCCAGCATGATCAGCTTGTCCATGGCATGTGTGGTGACTGATCCCTCTATGTTCATGCCAAACATTCTCTTCAGGTACAGTCCCAGAAGCTTCAGATCAGATATGTTAAATATTGTCCATGATATCGGTATCAGGAAGAACATGTACACATGGCCAAGAACCTTCACCTTGTCAAATACCTTGCCAAGGAACAGCTTCTCCATGAGAAGGAACACGAACAGGAACAAGCCCCATATCAGGAAATTCCAGTCCGCACCATGCCACAATCCGGTAAACATCCACACAGTGAACATGGCAAGTATCATTCTGAGCTTTCCCTTTCGGTTGCCGCCCATCGGTATGTACACATACTCTCTGAACCAGCGTCCGAGTGTAACATGCCAGCGTCTCCAGAAATCTGTGAGGGAATGTGCCATATAAGGATCGACAAAGTTCTCCGGTATCCTGAAGCCAAGTATAAGGCCAATTCCTATTGCCATCACGGAATAACCCATGAAATCAAACAGGAGCTGGAATGAATATCCCCATGAACCAAGCCATGCGGTCACAGTGTTTATTCCATAAGGGCCAACCGTCTGCACATCGTTCCACAGACTGGCTATCTTATTTGCCAGAAGCACCTTGTACGCAAGTCCCAATACGAACAGTGTCGCACCGCGCTCTATATCGTCCGCCTTGACCTCTCTGTGATCCAGCTCAGGCTTCACCTCATCGTAGTTGACTATAGGGCCGGCTATGAGCTGAGGGAACATGCTCACATATGTTCCGAACTTGATTATACTCTTGTCCGCCTGATACTTGAGCCTGTACACGTCAAATATATACGATGTTATCTGGAACGTATAGAAGCTTATCCCAAGCGGCAGTGTGATCGCCACGCTATCAAATATCTTTGTTCCCGCTGCAGTGTTTATTATCTCTATAAAGAAGTTGATATATTTGAATATGAACAACATTCCAAAATCAAACACCATAGCCACCGCCAGCCAGCAGTTTCTCTCAAATGAACAGTCGATCTCCGAATATACTTCTATATCATAAAAACGCTTGATTCGTCTTGCCACCGAATAGTTAAATATAATAGAAAACATCATCAAGAACACGTATATGGGTTCGCCATACGCGTAGAACACAAGGCTGCCTAAAAGCAGTACAACATTCCTGTACTTCGGCTTTGTCACAAAATAGATAAGCAAAAATAAAGGCAGGAATCTAAATAAGAACTCCATGCTCGAAAAAACCATAATATACTCCTTAAATAAATACTCAGTCCAGTGTGAGTATAAATACTTTTACCACTTATGTCAACCGACACTAATCCTATTTTTTCTTAAAAAAACTATTGTTTTCGACATATTTTCTCACCACCACAACATATGGTACTTCGCCCATATCCACGCCCCTATTAACATAAAAAATGCGTGATCCATATTTCATGAATCACGCATTTTTTCTCTATTCTATATATGATCATATTAAGATCTTATGATATGACACATATCCCTATGCCATGTCTCAGCCTCATCTTACAGATAATCAAGTGGGTTGACATATGAGCCATTCAGGAATACTGAGAAGTGGCAATGTGTACCTGTTGAATATCCTGTTGAACCTGCATACGCAATGGTCTGTCCCTGTGAAACCACATCGCCAACGCTTACTGCAAGTGATGAGTTGTGAAGGTACATCGTCACAAATCCATTACCGTGATCTATCATAACGTAGTTACCACCACTCTCGCCCCACTCGGCTACCGTTACAACACCTGCATCAGCCGCTGCGATAGGCACTCCGTATGAACATCCTATATCTATACCCATATGATTGGAGCTTGCTCCTGCTGTCGGTGACTCTCTAGGTCCGAAGTAGTCTGTGATAGGTCCTGATACAGGCCATATGAACTGACCTGAACCGGTTGTTGAACCGCCATTGTTACTTCCACTGTTGTCGCTGTCACTGCCTGAGTTATCGCTTCCACCGTTGTTATCCTGCTGCTGTTGTTCAGCTTCTCTCTGCTTACGCTCCTCCTCCAGTCTCTGCTGTTCCTGACGCGCAAGCTCTGCCAGCTTGTCATCCAGCTCTGACTCCTGCTTTGCGTATTCAGCCGCAAGAGCTTTCTGCATCTCAACATCATCACTGTACTTGTTGATCTCCGCATTCTTCTGGCTTATAACATCATCGAGGTCTGCCTGCTTGGTCTCCAGGTCTGCCTTTACCTTCTCTACATCCGCCAGATCATCCTTGAGTGTCTGCTGATACTCTGCTATGTCATTCTTAGTCTTTACCAGCTTGTTGAGCTGCTTCTGGTCATATGTGCTGAGCTGATCAACATACTCAGACTTGTTAAGACTATCCTCAAATGAAGCCGATGACATAAGTGCATCTATGTAAGCAACATCGCCCTCCTCGTAGAGGTACTGTATCCTCTTCTTCATCGCCTCATACTGATTATCCTCACTGACCTGAGCCTCTGCAAGCTTTGTCTGAGTCTCATCTATCTCATTCTGAAGATCCTCAGCCTGCTGTTTCTTCTCCACGATCTGTGTGCTTATATCTGTGGCCTGCTTATCGAGCTCATTTACAGCCGCTGTAAGCTTGTCTACCTTCTTCTGATACTTCTCTGCGTTTGCATTCGCCTCTTCCTGAGCCTGCTGAGCCTCTTCCTTCTGCTGCTCAACATCCTCCTTGGTCTCCTCAGCATGCACGCTGAACACAGGAGCCGCAAATATGGATGTAAACGACATGAGCAGTGCTCCTGTAGTAACCACTGCCACCTGCATACCTTTCTTCTTTATCTTGTATAAATCTATTCTCATCATTCATGCCTCCTAATCGCATTTCATAATGTTATTATCTTTTTGCCCTACTTATCAATATTATAACACATATTGTTCCTAAAAAAGTAATAACAATTTGTGAATTTTTTGTGCATTGCTCTGACCGCATTTAACACTACACTCTCAGGTGCTTTCTTGTGGTAAGAATACTTCCTACCAGACCAACACCGATACCGAGCACAAGTCCGACCGGTACCATAGTCCTGAACAGATCCTGCTGGCTCACAAATGCGAACAGCGTTGTGACAACCTTGAACCTTCCGGCAACGTATGTCAGTATCTTATCGTACATGTAGTACAGAAGGACCAGAGGTATAGCCGAACCGACCGCG
>ERZ779932.314-NODE-314-length-22943-cov-2.013282_pt1 | contig 22943 bp, 19 predicted proteins | sample MGYA00511064_ERZ779932 | MGnify/ENA primary metagenome ERZ779932 (study PRJEB29588, sample SAMEA1966821) | human gut metagenome | biome: human gut; feature: human-associated habitat; material: faeces | place: Denmark | collected 2008/2010 ...
CAATTAATAAACGTGTTGGTACTATAAAACAACTCTTAGAAAAATGTATTAGTGAACAAAATGATAATGGTTATGTGCTTGCGGAAGATACCAATCTTTACAGTAAAGAAACTGGTAAAGTATATGATGTTCAACTATTAGTTAAGGATACTGATCTAAAAAATGGTTCCAGAGTAGTTTTATTATAGGAGAAAGTGATATGAATAATCTAGAAATATATACGACAGCGGTTAATAATATATTTGCTTGTCTAGAAAAATTGGATACAGGGCTTAATAACCAGGAAAACTCAAACAATATTAGTAATTTAAACGAATATAAAGAATCAGCTATCAGTTTTGCAAGACTAATACAAGAGGACATGCAACAAAATACTGTAGAAGGAGCGAGTGATAAATGATAGGAAATTTAAGTTATGAAGAAATAGAAAATCTAATAACTATCATGGCAAGCTCTTCAGAAAATATTCGTAGTGTCTTAAATAGCTATCAAGATAATAATAATATTTCATCAAGAACAGAAAAAATGCTTCATTTTTGCTCAGATATTGATAAATATATTGCTAATCTAAAAGATAACATTCTTTTAAATAAAGATGCTGATATTGTTATTGAACGTATCAAACAAAATAATGCATAAAAACTTCAGTTTATATTCTGAAGTTTTTTTATACATATTTTTTAATTTTACAAGTCGGAAAATAATAATTAAGTATTTGTAAATAATTACATCCTGCCTTAGAAAGTTCAGCAGAGCCGTTCAGTGAAAGCCCCAAATTATCGCCATGACCTCTATTGACAAAAGTTATATATTTATCGTCAATTAAAATTGTCATGTCTTTTGATGGAAGATTTAAATTTTGTCTAAACTCCTCACCATCAAATATGGTATAACCTACTTTAACTTTATTGATACATCCACCCTCAGTTAAATCCAATATTTTTATACCAAATAAATCATCTTTGTCTAAATTTAATAATTGAGCCACTTTCTCCACAGTATATCTTGTAATATTTAAATACATTGAAGAGGTTAAATCCCACAAACTTGGTACCTTAACAAGATATTCAACATTAGGAAGAACATCGGTATTACCATTATTAGTATTATGTATATAAGGTTTTATAAAAATATTATTATATGTTATAAACATACATTCAGTTTCATTTATAGCTCTAAGCATATTCTTACTAATTTTATCATAATCTTTAAACCATAATAATTTGTAATATGAAATATTTCTAAATTTAGCGAAGTGATCATCTATTTCTATATATCCAAGTTTTCCCATTTGTTTATATGCATAAGTTCGGTATAGAATAGCAACACTTTTTAAAACTTCGATATCGAAATCATAGTTTACATTTGTAAGCATTAATCCTAATAAATAATCACTTAATTTCATACTAATAGTTTCATATTCATTTTTAACTCTTACAATAAATTTATTATTTGTGTAAGGTATTTCTTCATCTAATGTTTCAACATTTACTTTTCTATTACTTATGTCCATACTCTTTACTACTATTCCGTTCATTACTAAATAAACTGGACCATTGGAATAATTAATATTGTTTTGATTTATAAATCGCTTAATTCGCTCTTCTATACTAACATTATCTCTATTAACAAATTCGTTTGATTCCTCTTCGCCCATGCTCATATATAAATAAAGTACATCTCTACCACCATGTTTTTTAATTTCATATCTATAAAACATAATATTCACCTAACAGTATTATGTTCAAATATATACTTACTATACTAAAAATAAAAGAATTTTAAAGTATTTTTTCCATCGCAATCTAATCCCGTTAAGTAGCTTTTGTTTAAAAAAATGTCACATAAATTCACTTTTTTAGATTTAAAATACATATCTAGTTTAATAATAATATCTCTTGCTTCAAGTATAGATTTTTTATATAAATCATCAAACGATTCATAACTAAAAATATTTTTATCACATGGATTAAACCAAATTTCATGTCTGGTATTTAAAAAATATTCTTCTCTTTTTGTCTTGTAATGATATGATAAAGCTTCAAATCTAAACACGCTCCTCGGAGTAATTTTATCAATACATTTATATCCAAAACTTTTAATGCCTGTTTTATCAAATCTATATCTTCTAATAAATCCCTTCATTTGTTTAAGAGAATCAAAGTAGATTTTGTGCATATTATCTACATGAAAAACTTCTCTGAAAACATAATCAATACATTTATTAAGTTCATTATTAAATTTAGTATTATCAAAACAAAACTTATCAATTCTAAATTTAAAAGGATCCATGAATAGTTTTTCTTTTATCATATAATTATCAAAATAAGTTTCCATAAAAGCATGCAAGTTGTTATATTTATAACTATTTTTGTCTTTTTTATCAAATAATCCTGTTTTATAAAAAACAAAAGGATGAACATTACTATCAAGTACATAATGGCAAATGAAACCATATAAAAACACCATTACATAAGAATTATCATATAATTTATTTCTTCCAATATACTCTACTAAGGTAATAAAAAATGACCTCGATTTAGACGTATGAAAAGTATGTTGTAATTCTCTTATCTTTTTACCTGGCTTTAAACTCTCTATATTATAAAACATTAAAGAATCAGTAGATTGTGAAAACATTTTATACTGAAATGTATTTTTATCTATTAATCTTTTTATTTTATTAGGTAATGCATTATAAACATCCATTGCAAAAATAGCGTGTGTAGCAGTTGCTGGCATAAAATTCACCTCACTAAAAATATATTGCTAATAAATAAGACATTTTCATATTTATCTTATAAAAAATATGTTATAATTACAATAGGTGAGATTATGATACAGAAACAATTTAAAAACCTTGACGAACAAATAGAAATCTTAAAATATAAGGGATTAATAATTACAAACAAAGCTTATGCCAAAAATGTTTTGTTACGTGAAAATTATTTTTTCCTTAGCGGGTATAGACATTTATTTTTAAAATCAATTACAGAAAAGGTATATAAACCAGGAACTCATTTTGAAGAATTATATAGTCTTTTCTTATTTGATAGAAGATTAAGAAACATTTTGTTCAAAAACTTATTAATTATTGAAAATAATCTAAAATCAATATCATCATATCAGTTATCCAAAAGGTATGGTTATAAGGAAAAAGACTATTTGAAAGAATCAAATTTCAATACTAGTCCAGAAAAAAAGCGACAAGTAAATGATTTAATTAAAAAAATGAAGCGTCAAATAAGAAGCAATAGTAGAGAAAACACAGCAACAATCCATTATGTGAATAATTATGGTTATATACCACTTTGGATTTTAGTTAAGGTTTTATCGTTTGGTATAGTAAGTGAGATGTATTCAGTTCTAAAGGACGAAGATCAGCAGGCCATAGCAGATGTCTATGGTGTTGATAAAAATGATTTAGTAACATATCTGCCAATTCTTTCCAATTATCGTAATTTATGTGCACATGAGGATATTCTATATGAAAATAGAACTCATAAACAAATAGATGATACAATTTATCATAAGATGTTAAACATAGAAAAAGTAGATGGTGAATATAAGTATGGTAAAGATGACTTATTCGCTTTAATTATCATAATGAAAGAATTACTTCAACCAGAAGAGTTCAAAAGTATGATGCTTGAACTAGATAATGCCATTACCACTTTAGATTATAATTTAAATGTTATAAAAATTGGTGAAGTATTAAATAGAATGGGCTTTCCTAAAAACTGGAAAGAATTAATGACCATTGAAAGGGGAAATAAAATAAATGGATAAAAGCAAAAAAAATTCTAATATAAAGACAGTTTTATTCGTGATATTAGGAGCAGTTTTAGGTGTCATAATATCATTTGTCTTAATCAAATATACAAAATTAAGTGAAATGTTAGAGTTAACTAAAACAATAACAAAAAATGGAAAAACAATTGTTGAAAAAACAAGTATAAGTGATTCTGTTGAAAAAGCAAAAGATGCAGTAGTAATGATTAGTAGTTACAAAGGAGACACTGAAGCATCAACAGGAACAGGTTTTGTTTATAAAACTGATAATAAATATGGTTATATTATGACAAATCAACATGTAATCGAAAATAGTGATAAAGTCATTTTAGTAATGAGTGATGACAGGGAAGTAGAAGGTAAAATTTTAGGTGGAGATGAGTATTTAGACTTAGCAATTATCAGAATAAATAAATCGGATGTAAAAGGTGTCGCTATAATTGGTGATTCTTCAACATCTAATGTAGGAGATACCGTATTTACTATTGGGTCACCAATGGGTTATGAATACAGAGGTACTGCAACAAGTGGAATTCTATCTGGTAAAAATAGAATGGTTTCAGTAAGCGTCAGCAATTCCAATACAGAAGATTATGTAATGAAAGTTTTACAAACAGATGCCGCTATAAACCCAGGTAACAGTGGAGGACCCCTTCTTAATATTAATGGTGAAGTTATTGGAATAAACTCTATGAAATTAGTACAAGAGGAAATAGAGGGTATGGGCTTTGCTATTCCTATAGAATATGCAATGAGTCACGTTGATTCACTTGAAAAAGGAGATAGTATTAAATGGCCAGTACTAGGAATAAGTATGATTAATGCCAAAGATACAGGAACCCTATATAGAAATAACCTATCTGTTCCAAGCACTATTACAAGTGGTGTTGTAGTAGCCAATATTGCAGCTAATTCAGGTGCTAGTAAGTCAGAATTAAAAAAAGGAGACATCATCATCGCAATAAATGGTGAAAAAGTTCAAAATACAGCCTATTTAAGATATGAATTATATAAATATAAACCAGGAGAAAGTATTGAGGTTACATATTATAGAAATGGTAAAGATTATAAAACAAAGGTAACATTATCATCATCATCAGATCAATAATATACACATAATCATTCCAAAAGCATATAATTTTAATAAACAATATCTATGAAGTATTAAATTCATAGATATTTTTATATGGTGATAAATTTGAAAAAAACTATATCTAATAAAAAAAATATATATCAAGTAACAATAGTAAGTATCGCTGTTAATATATTTTTAGCGGTATTAAAGGTTGTTAGCGGTCTAATAACTAAGTCCAATGTTATGATATCAGATGGAGTTCATTCTCTATCTGATGTCTTTGCTACCTTAGTAGTAATAATAGGTATAAAGATATCTCGTAAAAAACCCGATAAGAAACATCAATATGGTCACGAAAGATATGAATGTATTACGTCTATATTACTATCTGTAATAATATTTTTAACTGGTTTATTTATAGGCTATAATGGAATTATAACTATCATTAAGAAAAACTATATTACCATGACTATACCAGGCTTTGAACTTATTTTTATATCTCTCATTTGTATCATAACAAAGGAATTAACATTCAAATATATCAAAAATATCGCTCAAAAAAACAATTCATCAGCTCTAATGGCCGATGCCTGGCATCATAGGGCAGATGAGTTATCCAGTATTGGAGTATTTATAGGAATATTTGGATCAATTATAGGGATAAAAATATTAGAACCTATCTCTTGTATCGCAATAGCTCTTTTGATTATGAAGTCAGCTGTTGATATTTGGCATGATTCTGTTGATAAAATGGTTGATTGTTCAGTATCAGAGGAAGTTGAAAAAAATATTAGAAATATAATAAATAATCAAAAAGATGTACATAAAATTGACGATTTAAAAACAAGACTTTTTGGTTCTAAAATATATATTGATCTAGAAATTTCGGTTGATAGCAATATAAGCCTAAAAAAAGCCCACCAAATAGCACATAATGTTCATGATGAAGTAGAAGCCAAAATTAAGGAATGTAAACACTGTATGATACATGTTAATCCAGATATAGAAAAAAGTAGTAATTAAAAATATTATATGCTATACTAAGATGGAAAAGAAAATTAAATGAGGGAGAAAAAATGAAGAAATTAAAAGAATACATAATGCGATTTATACAAGGATTTTGTATGGCTATGGCAGATAGTGTTCCAGGAGTATCAGGAGGAACAATAGCCTTTCTATTGGAATTTTATGATGATTTTATAAATTCATTAGATGACTTATTTAAAGGTAATTTACAACAAAAAAAGAAGGCCTTGTCTTTCTTAGCAAAATTAGGTATAGGTTGGGTAGTAGGATTTTTACTATGTGCAACAATACTAGTAAGCTTATTTGATAAAAAGATTTATAGTATGAGTTCATTATTCTTAGGATTTATTATATTTGCAATTCCAATTGTTGTAGCAGAAGAAAAGAAAGTCTTAAAGGGAAAATATAAAAATATATTATTTTTAATACTAGGAATAGCTTTAGTAGTTGTAATTTCATCACTTAATTCTAGTACTAATCTTATAAAAGTTGGCAACATTACTCATCTTACCATTCCACTTGCTATATACATTTTTCTAACAGGCATGATTGCTATATCAGCAATGATTTTACCTGGTATATCAGGTTCAACTCTACTATTAATATTTGGTCTTTATATTCCAATTATGACAGGTATTAAAGAAACAATTCATCTTAATTTTTCTTATCTTCCAGCTCTAATCATCTTCGGGTTAGGTGTAATCTGTGGAATAATTTTCTTTGTAGGACTAATTAAGAAAAGTCTAAACAAACATCGTAGTGAGACCGTATATGCTATATTAGGAATGATGCTAGGATCACTATACGCAATTGTCATGGGACCAACAACACTAGATAAACCATTGCCATGTTTAAGTATTCATACATTTAGTATAATATCATTCATTATAGGTGCAATTGTTATATTTGGACTTCAAGGACTAAAAAAATTAATGGAAAGTAAGTAGGTAAAAATATGGATTTAAATAATGAAACAATTTTAACAAAATATAAACCATTATCACCTTGGGCATACTTTGGATATAATATATTATTTAGTATACCAGTTATTGGTTTTATACTCCTTATAGTATTTTCATTTAGTAATGATAATATTAATAGAAGAAACTATGCTAGATCCTTTTTTGTAATATATGCACTTGTTATAATAGTAATTCTTATTTTAGTATCATTAGGAGTACAAGTAGGACTATATAATTTGTTAAAATAGTGCAAAAGGCTTAGAATAAGTCTTTTTTTGTTTCATACTTTCATTTTTTTCTATGAAAACATGCGGAATATAAATTGTATTTACTTGTTAAAGTACTAAATTAATAATTTTATTTAACATCTCTTTGAGATTCTGTAGTATAATACTCGTATAAAAAGTTATACACAATCTACTAGTATTGTCAGTTTGACAAAAACAACCTTTTGTGGTAAAATATGCCACAAAAAAGGAAACATGGAATTATAGAACAATACTAAGAGGATACTAGGGGGATTTGTTATGATTAAAGAAGAATTATTAGAAGCAAAACAAAATTTATTAAAACTTGAAACATTAAAATTAAGCGGTTATCCAACAATAGATAAACCGTGGACTGTTAACTATAATCAAAAAGAGTTAGGAAAAAAGATACCTAAAAGGACAGTTTTTCAGGAAGTTTATAATAACAATTTTTCTTTTCCCAAAGATTTAGCATTGGAATTTTTTGGAACAAAAATAAATTATTCAACATTTTTTAAAAATATTGAAGCTACAGCCAAAGCATTTCAAGAGTATGGAATTAAAAAAGGAGACTTTGCCACAATCTGTGCAGCAGGTATTCCAGAAACCGTTTATTCATTCTATGCCTTATCAAAATTAGGAGCAGTTGCTAATATGATTGCTCCACATTTTGAAAAAAAAGATTTAATAGCAAGAATTAGTGATTGCGAAAGTGATATATTGATAATAATGGATAAATTTTATCCAGAATTAAAGGACGCGATAAAAAATTCAAGAATCAAAAATATAATTATTCTTCCAACATTAAATTCTTCAATATTAAGATTTGCCTCTAAAAAATATAAAATAGATAGCTACAGCAATGAATTATATTGGAATCAATTTATCAAAGATGGAAAGAATAGAGCTGAAATTCAAACTATTCCATATGAAAAAGATTTACCACTAACTATGGTATATTCAAGCGGAACAACCGGTGCATCTAAGGGTATATTATTATCAAATGATAGTTTTCAAAATTCGATTCAATCATATCCAGCATCTGGTGTTGACATTTCAAGAGGACAAAAGTTTTATCAAATTATACCTCCTTGGTATTCAACTGGATTAAGTACATCAATTCATTTACCATTATCTTATGGCACATCTGTATTTATGGATCCAAGATTTGAAAGAGATGTATTTGTAAAAAATATTGTTAAGGCAAAACCAAACTATTGTGTTGCCCCAACAAGTATGTATGAAGGATTTTTAGATGAAAAACTGGTTAAAAATAAGGATTTATCATTTTTTAATTATCCATTTGAAGGTGGAGAACCACTAAGTGATGAAGTTGCCACTAAAATAGAAACAGTATTTAAACAACATGGAAATAATTCACCATTAAGGGTTGCTTATGGACAATGTGAATGTGGAGCTGCAATAACAACGCAAACTCAAATGGCTGAAAGTACAAGAGGATCTGTTGGAATTCCCCTACCTGGAATTACAATCGGAGTTTTTGATGACGATTTCAATGAACTACCTTATTATGAAAGAGGACAAATCTTGGCAAATACTCCATGTAGTATGTTAGGATATTATAAAAACGACAAGGCAACAGAAGAGTATTTTCATATAGATAAAAATGGTAGAAAGTGGAATTGTACAGGAGACATTGGATATATTGATGAAAAGGGTAATCTATTTGTTGAAGGTAGAGCATCCGATTATTCAATAATAAATGGAGAAAAAATATATAATTTTGATATAGAAAACATTATAATGGAATTAGATGGAATTAAAATGTGCGATGTATTAGAATTTGATGATGATGACAAAAAAGAATTAGCAGTACATATAATATTTACTGACGAAATTCAAAAAAATATGAAAACAAATAAAAATTATTTGGAAGAAAAATTGCATAGTCTTCAACAATATATTTATGAAAAAACTAATAATGAAAATATGGTACCATGTAGATTTAAAATTAGGGAATCATTCCCATATGCTAAGTCTGGTAAAAGAGATGTTGCAAAAATCAAACAAGAAAAGGATGGATTTATTGTAATTAATAAAACTATTGAAGAAAATAAGCAAAAAAAGTTATCTCGTTAATGAGATAATTTTTTTGTATAAAATAATCGAAAAACTACTAAAATAGTGAATTTATATGATAATATATTAATATAGGAGAGTGAGTTTATGGTTATCTCGAATCTTACATGGTTAATAATTTTTAGTTTTATGTATGTTATTGCTTTGTCATTCCTATATTTTTCAAAAACAAGATTAGACAATGGTGAAAATAAAATATATAAATATATTCTTATTACAAATTTAGTCGGACTGATATTACAATTTCTATGTGATTATGTATTATACAAATATGATGTAATATCACCTGTTATAAGTGACTTTATATTACGAATCTATTTAGTGTACTTTATCATTTTTATATCGTTATTAATTTTTTATTTAATTGAAATTTCATTTAAACACAAAAAGATTGCTAATATAATAACTTTGATAGTTGATATATTAATATCTATTGTGGTATTTTTACTTCCATATAATTTACACAGAGATGTTGAACAAAAAATTTATTATACATATGGACCAGCTGTTCAAATAATTTTCTATTTATCTGGTATATTAAGTTTAGTCATATTTGTAATTTTAATTTCAAAAAGAAAAAGTGTTGGTTTAAATAAAAAGGTTCTACCAATTTGGATATATTTATTACTTGGATTAGGCGTTATGGTTATTCAAATGAAATATCCTGAGTTGGTAATAACAACAGCTATGGAAAGCCTAATTTGTTGCCTAATGTATTTTACAATAGAAAATCCTGATCTAAAAATGATTGCTAAATTAGAATTAGCAAAAGATCAAGCAGAGAAAGCCAATCGTGCTAAGAGTGATTTCTTATCTAGCATGTCTCATGAAATTAGAACACCATTAAATGCTATTGTTGGTTTATCAGAAGATATTTCAAGTTATGAAGATCAAGTGCCAAAGGAAGTCCTTGAGGATACCAAGGATATTAAAAATGCTTCTGATACATTATTAGAAATAGTAGGCAATATTTTAGATATAAATAAAATAGAAAGTGAACATATGGACATCATAGAAAAAGAATATAATTTTAAAAACGAGATATCTAAAATGGCTAAGATAACTTCTACAAGAATAGAAGATAAGCCGATTGAATTTGAATTAAAGATGGCCGAAGATATTCCAGATATATTAATTGGTGATAAAACACATGTAAAAGAAATAATTAATAATCTTCTTACTAATGCAATTAAATATACAGAAAAAGGAAAAATAACTTTAAATGTAAAATGTATTAATAAGGGAGATATTAGTAAACTAATTATTAGTGTTCAAGATACCGGTCGAGGAATAAAGAAAGAAAATATAGAAAAGCTATTTACTAAGTTTCAAAGATTAGAAGAAGATATGAATACTACAATTGAAGGAACAGGTCTTGGTTTAGCAATAACTAAATCTCTTGTTAATTTAATGAATGGAACGATAAATGTTCAATCGCAGTTTGGAATAGGATCATTATTTATAGTAAACATTCCACAGAAAATAGGAAAATTAGTTGATGAAACAATAGATAAAACAATAGATTATAATTATATAAGAAAACCAGTTGAAATAATTGATAACTTGGATGAATTAGAAGAACACACTAATAATTTAGAAACTTTAACAGAGAGTAACAGTACTAAAAAAAGAATATTAATAGTAGATGATAATAAATTAAATATTAAAGTTGCTACTAGACTTTTGTCCGACTTACCATATGAGATAGATGAATGTTACAATGGTAAAGAGTGTTTAGAAAAACTAAAATCAAATAGTTATGACTTGATATTAATGGATATAATGATGCCCGAAATGGATGGAGAGGAAACTATCAAAGAGCTAAGAAATAGTAGTGGTTTTAAAACCCCTGTTATTGCCCTTACAGCCGATGCAGTGGCAGGAGCAAATGAAAAATACATGAGTGAAGGTTTTATTGATTATCTTGCAAAACCATTTAAAAAGGAAGATTTGGAAAATAAAATTGTTAAGGTTTTGAAGAAAGAAAATATTAAGAAATCAAAAATAGATTGGGATAGTATGCCTACGGTTGTGATAGGTGGAGATATAAACAACATCAAAAATAATGAGCAGTAGAGTATATTATTCCCAGAATATACAAAAAACATTTTTTTAGAAAACTTATCTACGCTACGAAAAGAGTTAGAATAAGTTTTTTTTGTTTCCTAATCTGTACGTTTTACATATCATATACTAGAGGTGAAAACATGGATTTTAGAAAGAAAATAGGTGTAGTCGTAGATGCTGGTCATGGCGGAGATGATCCGGGAGCAATAAGCGGTTCATTAAAAGAAAAAGATTTAACATTAAGAGCGGCACAATACATGTATAAGAGACTACAAGAGTTAGGCGTGCCAACATCTATAGTTAGAGATACAGATGAAACGCTAACAAGAAATGAAAGAATCAAAAGAATGACAGATCCATTTGGAAATGGTACCGATGTCATAATAATTTCTAATCACATAAATGCAGGAGGTGGAGATGGCTCTTGTGGTAAACTAACTTTCTTCGAGAAATATATATATTAAATTACCAAAATATGGTATAATGCTATATATAAGATAGCAGTATCGTCTTATTTTAAGATGGATACTGCTTATTTTTTTGAAGTGAGGTGTAATTTTATGAGTAAATCTGTTAAATATGAATATGATTCAAACAAAAAACAAGTAGTCGTATTATTTAAAAATGGTCCAAAAATAGAAGATGAAAAAAGTTTTTGTAGAACTCATTATTTTTTAGATTTAGAAAAAACAAAAATAACTACAATATTTAAAGATGAGTTATTAAGATTATTTGACGTTGATGGAGTAAAAGAATTAAAAGAAAAAATAGATAATAATGTTAAATTGATTTTTAAGCCAGGTGATGGTGATATGGTATATGATGAATCAATAAATACAGTAATTGTTTATACTAATTCATTTAAAGAAGAAGTGGTAAAGCCATCTGAAAAAACAAAAAGATTAAGAAAAAGTATGGAGAAACTTGCAAAAAAAGAAAGAATATCTTCAAATGAATTTACAAATTTAGTAAGTACTATTGCTGAAGGTGTTGAGACAATTGAATTGACGGAAAGAGATAGAAACACTGTAGCTAAACTAATACCACAGTTAATTAGAGAAGGTGATATAAAAATTTCGTTGAGAGATGTAACTGATATTAATAAAGATAGATTAAAGGATATAGTGCAGATTGGTAGAGATTTGTTAGTTAAAAAAAGAGGCGTTGAAAAGAAACTTCAAATCGATAGGGACTCAATTGGAAAAGAATTTGCATGGCAAAGATATTTTGAAATGTACGGAACATATTTGTTATTTGGATCTATTAAACAGCAAAAACCAGAGGAATTACTGCAAATTGAATCAGCTTTGAGAAATAAGGATAGTAAACTAGATATTTTAACTATAAATAGATATGGATTCTTAGATATTGTTGAATTAAAAAAATCAGATGAATATTTATTTAGATTAGATGAATCACATGATAATATTGTTCCTACCTCAAAATTAAGTACGGCTATATCACAAGTAAATAATTATTTAATGTTATTACCATATGCTAAAGAGCAGGGTGAATTAATAAAGGGTGCAGAATCAGCTACAGGAATGTTAGTTATGGGAAGTAAGGAATATTTAATGAATAAAGATAATATACAAAAATATTGTGAAAAAACAGGAATGTCAGAAGATTTAGTTCAACTTAAATTACGAAAAGCATTAAGAGATTTAAATTATTCATATGCACATATTCAAATTGTTTTATATGATGAAATTTTAGATAATTTAGATAATTTTATTAATCAAATGGAAATTAAAATTAATTAATGTTATTTAGGAGTGATATTAATGATAGATTTAAGCAAATTAACTATTGAAAAGAAAAGTGATATTATTAATCCTTTAGCTATTTTTTCTTCTTTACCAAATAAATCAGAAAAGTATAATGGATATTTGAGAAATGTGCAAGGTGAAGTATTAAATCAATGGTTCGAATTAAGAAATAATAGAGATAATATAATAAAGATGAACACTGGTAGTGGAAAAACTACAGTTGCATTATTGATATTACAAAGCTGTTTAAATGAACGAAAAGGAAATGCTGTTTATGTTGTTAGGGATAATTTTTTAATCCAACAAGTTAAAGATGAAGCAAAAGATTTAGGAATAAAAGTTGTAGAAAATGAGCAAGACATTGACTTTTTAAAAAATAAAGCAATATTGGTTATCTCAATTCAAAAACTAATTAATGGAAGAACAGTATTTGATGAAAGAAATCATATTGATAATATTATTATTGATGATGTTCATGCATGTTTGGATACTGCAGAACAACAATTTATTATCAAAATAATGCGTGATAAACATTCTCGATTATATGACGATATTTTTAGTCTATTTAAAAAGGAACTTCAGAGACAAAATCATATTAATGCAATTAATATTGAAGACAAAATAATGAAATCTAATCCTATGCTTGTGCCATTTTGGGAGGTAAAAAATAAATATAAAAAAATATTAGAGTATATTAATAAATATCAATATGATGAGGTATATAATGATATTTTTTTTCCATTTTCTTTTTTAAATGATATTATTCAATACTGCAATATTTCTATATCATATAATGCAATAGAAATTAGTCCTGATTGCTTGCCTATATATAAAGTGTCTGCATTTAATAATGCAAAACGAAGAATATTTATAAGTGCAACTTTAAAAGATGATGGTAAACTTATTAATTCGTTTAATTTGGATAAGAATCATATTGATAAAATTATTACTCCATCTCAAGCCTTAGATATAGGTAATAGAATGATACTATTTCCTCAAGCTATTAATCCTCGTATTACTGATGATGATTTGAAACAATACCTAAAAAAAGTATCACTTGATAAAAGAATAGTAGTAATCGTACCATCAAATAGAAGAGCTGAATATTGGAATGATGTTGCAAATCACATTTTCAATAAAGGAAATATTGAAGATATAAAAAATTACACTACTGGTCTTGATATATTAGTTAACATATATGATGGTATCGATTTAAAGGGTAAATTGTGCTCCTATTTAGTAATAGATGGGTTACCAAACGCTAAAAGCTTATTTGAACAGATAACTGAATCATTATTACGAGATACCTCAAAATCAAATATAGATAAAATTCAAAAAATTGAGCAAGGCATGGGAAGAGGAATTAGATCTAATCAAGATGACTGTGCAGTTGTAATTATGGGAAAGCAATTGTTAAATATAATATATAATGGTAATGCATTAGAATCATTTAGTTTTTCTACAAGTATACAATATTCATTATCTGAACAAATCGCTGATCAACTAAAAAATGAGCCATTGGAAAATATAATGGATACTTTTAATCTTTGTTTAAATAAAGATTCAGATTGGATTACAGTTATGAATAAAGCCTTAAGTGAGGTTATTATTTCCAATTTATTAAGCTATAAAGAAGAAGATTTGGAATTGAATAAAGCATTTAATACAGCTTTAAAGGGAAACTATCAAGAATGTTTTAACATGATTCAAAAATTGGTCAATAATGAAGATAATGAGCAAAGAAAAGGATATCTAATGCTCTATTTAGCAAAATATAAATGTTTTGTTGATGAAGTAGAATCACAAAAAATCTTATTGTCAGCTAAACAATATAATAGGGATTTATATTTACCATTGAATGGCTTTGATGTAAAGCAAAGAAAATTAAATAAAACAATTCAATCTTCTAAAATTATGAGATTGTATAGAGAAAAATATAAGAAAGATATGCAGTTGTATCTATATGCATTTGAAACTAATTTTTCTAATTTGATTTTTAGTGAAAGTACGTATAAAGACTTTGAAAAAGCTATTAATGATGTTGGTGAGCTTTTAGGTTTTGAGGTTTCTATGCCGGATTCTGAATTTGGTGAAGGTCCAGATAATATATGGTATTTAAATGATACAAGTTATATGATTATTGAGTGTAAAAATGAATCTCAAACAGAAACAATCAGTAAGGAATATTGTGGACAATTATGTATGTCAGATAATTGGGCTAAAGAAAAATATGGGAATGACAATACATTTTATCCAATAATAGTACATAAAAGCAATACTTTTAGTAGACTTGCAAGTCCGAATGATAACTTTAGAATTATTACAGAGGAAAATATAAATAAATTATCTGAAAATATTAGATTATTTTGTAATTCCATGATAAGTACATCAAGTATTAATGAACAATTGATAAATGAATGTTTAGTTAAATATAGACTTGATTATAAAAATATAATAGATAATTATACTTCCCAGTTTATAAAAGAAAAAAACTAGAAGTCTACTTTTTATTGACAAATTTAGACAGAAGATTAATTTCTTCTTTTTTATTGGAATTAAGCCAAAAAAAGACAAAATTCATGATATAATTGTAAATGAAAGTACTAGGAGTGAGGAAGTTAATGAATAATAAAAAAGAGATTGAAAGAGAAGAATTACATAAAACAATTTGGAAAATAGCAAATGAATTAAGAGGTTCAGTAGATGGATGGGATTTTAAACAATATGTATTAGGTCTATTATTTTATAGATTCATTTCAGAAAATATTGAAAATTATGTTAATGAAAATCAAAGAAAAGCAGGTATTGAAGATTTTAAATATAGAGATATTTCTGATGATGAAGCGTTACTTGGAAAAACACAAATACTTGAAGAAAAGGGATTATTTATTTTACCTAGTGAATTATTTTGTAACGTTAGAAAAAATGCTGATAAAAATGAAAATTTAAATGTAGTAATTTCTAATATATTTAATAATATTGAATCATCAGCAAGAGGAACAGCATCAGAGAATGATGTAAAAGGTTTATTTGATGATTTTACAATAGATAATAAATTGGGTAATACAGTTGATGAAAGAAATGAAAAACTTGTTAAATTATTAAATGCAATAGGAGAATTGAATTTCGGAGATTATGAAGAAAATAAGATAGATCTATTTGGTGATGCTTATGAATTTTTGATGACCATGTATGCATCATCAGCAGGTAAATCAGGTGGAGAATTTTTTACTCCACAAGAAGTTGGAGAATTACTCGCTAAAATAGTAATAATGGATAAAACATCTGTTAACAAAGTATATGATCCTGCATGTGGTTCAGGTGGATTATTACTTAAATTTGCTAAGATACTTGGAAAAGAAAATGTAAGAGAAGGATTTTTCGGTCAAGAAATAAATCTTACAACATACAACTTAGCTAGAATAAATATGTTCTTACATAATATCAATTATAATAACTTTAGTATTGAAAGAGGAGATACATTAATACATCCAGTACATTGGAATGATGAACCATTTGATGCAATAGTATCTAATCCCCCTTATTCAATAAAATGGGCAGGTAAGTCTAATCCACTACTAATAAATGATGAAAGATTTGCTCCAGCAGGTGTGTTAGCACCTGAATCAAAAGCAGATTTAGCATTTACTATGCATATGTTATCTTGGTTATCACCAAAAGGTACTGCAGCTATAGTAGAATTTCCTGGTGTACTTTACAGAGGTGGAGCAGAGCAAAAAATTAGAAAGTACATGATTGATAACAACTTTGTTGACACTGTCATTCAATTGCCTAGTGATTTATTCTTTGGTACATCGATTGCCACTTGTATTTTAGTATTAAAGAAAAACAAATCAGATAATAATATATTATTTGTAGATGCCTCTAATGAATGTGTTAGAAATACTAATAAAAACAAATTATCAGAAGAAAACATCAATAATATAATTAGTTTATTAAAAGATAGAAAATCAGTTGAAAATAAATCTTATTTAGCCACATATGATGAAATCAAAGATAATGATTATAATATATCAGTTAATTCTTATTTAAGAACAAATACAGAAGATAAAAAAATAGATATAAATGAAGTAAATAGAAAACTTGCTGAAATTGTACCTAGACAACAACAAATTAGAGAAGAACTGGAAGAGATAATTAAAGAACTTGAGGTTGATTACCATGAGTAGGATAAATGAATTAATAAAAGAATTGTGTCCTAATGGTGTTATATATAAAAAATACGGCGATGTTTTTGAAATAAAAACAGGTAAGGGTATAACAACAAAAGAAGCAACAGATGATGGACTATATCCAATAATAAGTGGTGGAACTACACCAATGGGATATTATCATAGTTATAATAGAGATGAAAATATTGTAACTGTATCAAGAGTTGGAGCTAATGCAGGGTATGTAAATTTTATAACTGAAAAGTTTTATTTAAATGATAAATGTTTTTCAATTATTCCTAAAGATGAATTTGTTAAATGTTTTATTCCAAAATATATTTATCATTATACTAAAAATATAGAAAATAAAATAATGGAACTTCAAAGTGAAGGTGGTGTTCCAACTATAAATACTCAAAAAGTATCAAACTTATTAATGCCAATGTTACCAATTGATGTTCAATTAGAAATAATAACTGTTCTTGATAAATTTGGCGAGCTAGAAGCGGAGCTAGAAGCGGAGCTAGAAGCGAGAAAGAATCAATATGAGTTTTGGCGTGGCAAAATAATTAATATGTATGATAGCAAAAATATAAAACTTTCTGATATGGCTAAAATATATGATGGCACTCATTCGACTCCTAATTATCAAGAAAATGGCATTCCATTTATTAGTGTTGAGAATATTTCGAACATATACGGAACAAATAAATTTATTTCAAAGGAGGATTATAAGAAGTATAAAATAAAACCAGAAATAAATGATGTATTTATGACAAGAATAGGAACTATAGGAAAATGTTCTGTATTTGAAAAACAAATTGATTTAGCTTATTATGTTTCATTAGCTTTAATTAGACCAAATACCGAGATTATATTACCTAAATATTTAAAATATGTAATAGAGAGTAATATTGGTAAAGATGAACTTTATAAAAGAACACTTGTTCATGCTGTCCCCATTAAAGTTAATAAGGATGAAATAGGTAAAATTGTATTACCAGTTCCAAGTATCGACGATCAGAAAAAAATAATTTCAAAATTAGATAAATTCGAATCTTTAACTGAATCAAATTCTTCAGGTCTTCCAGCCGAAATAGAATTAAGAAGACAACAATATGAATATTATAGAAATAAATTATTAAATTTTGAGGTGTTATAATATGAATATTAACCAAGAACAAGTTTTAGCTCAATGTTACCATTGTGGAAACAAGACATTAATGAATGTTCAATGTGTAGTTGATCAACGATTCGGTGGTGTACAAGTTAACGAAAATTTAGAACCTGAATTTGAAATGCAAGAAGATTATAAATGGAAGTTACTTTCTTGCCCAGTATGTCATTTTTTAACCTTATATCAAGTATATACTGATGAATCAATGCAGGTTGAGAGAAACGGTGAAATAAAGCAGTTGTATGAATCACAAATTATATATCCGGAAAATAGAATGATACTAAGTGAAGTACCTAAAGAGGTTGCGAGTGCATTTGAGTCTGCTTTAAAAATTAAGAAAATAGATAGTCAAATATGTTTGATTTCATTGAGAAGAACATTAGAACTAATTTGTAAAGATAAAGATGCAAGAGGCAGAACTCTAGAAGCTAAGATTAATGATTTAATATTAAATAATATTTTTCCTAAAGATTTAGAGAATGCTTTTAGTGTAATTAGAGAATATGGAAATAGTGGTGCTCATAGTCAAATTAATCTAACAGATAGCCAATTAAATGAATTAATTAGTATACTGTACAGTGTTATTGATTATTTGTATATTATTCCAAGAAAATCTGTAAAAATGAAAGAAAGATTAGACGAAATAAAGGAGGACATCTAAATGAGTAGTATAGGTTTAATTAGTGAAAATGATAACTCTACTGTATTAGCAGAATATAAGGGATTAAATAAAATAGAAACATCTTTTCAAAGTGAAGATGCTCTTGAAAAAGAATTAATTAAAACTTTAGTTGAACAGGGATATGAGAGATTAAATATTAATTCTGAAGATGAATTGATTCTTAATTTAAGAAAACAACTTGAAAAACTTAATAATTATCATTTTACTGATGGAGAATGGGATGATTTCTTTACTAAAGTAATTGCTAATAAAAATGATTACATAATTGAAAAAACAAGATTAATTCAAGAAGATTATAAACAAGAAATAACTCTTGATTCAGGTGAAAAGAAAAATATCTATTTAATAGATAAAAATAATATTCATAATAATAGTCTTCAAGTATTAAATCAGTATGTTAATAATGATGGTAACTTTGATAATAGATATGATGTAACCATTTTAGTCAATGGTCTACCTTTAGTTCATATTGAATTAAAGAAAAGAGGAGTAGACTTAAGAGAAGCTTTCAATCAAATAGAAAGATATCAAAGAGATTCTTTTTGGGCAGGATCTGGTTTATATAACTTTGTTCAAATATTTGTTATATCAAATGGAACGTTGACTAAGTATTATTCAAATACTACAAGAGAGTTTCATATAAATAATCAAAAGAAAAAGAAGTCAAACTCATTTGAATTTACTTCATATTGGGCAGATCAAAAAAACAATGGTATTACTGATTTAATAGACTTTGCTAAAACTTTCTTTACTAAACATACTTTATTAAATATATTAACTAAATATTGTGTATTTACTTCTGAAGAAGATTTATTAGTAATGCGTCCTTATCAAATAGTTGCTACTGAAAAGATTTTAAATAGAATTAATATTGCATATAATAATAAGTTTTATGGAACTTTAAAATCAGGTGGTTATATTTGGCATACAACAGGCTCTGGAAAAACACTTACATCATTTAAAACTTCACAACTTGCTAGTAAATTAGATTTTATTGATAAAGTATTATTTGTTGTAGATAGAAAAGACTTAGATTATCAAACAATGAAAGAATACGATAGATTTAAAGAGGGAGCGGCTAACTCTAATACTTCAACGAAAATATTAGAGGGACAATTAAATGATTCAAGTACTAAGATTATTATTACTACGATTCAAAAATTATCACAATTTATCAAGAAAAATGAGAACAGTGATGTATTTAATAAGCATGTAGTATTTATATTTGATGAATGTCATAGATCACAATTTGGTGATATGCATAAAGCAATTATTAAGAAGTTTAATAAATATTATTTATTTGGATTTACTGGAACTCCAATATTTCCAGAGAATGCTAGAACTATAAAAGGTATCTCTGAAACAACAGAACAAATCTTTGGAGAAAGATTACATACTTATACAATAGTAAATGCTATTGCTGATAAAAACGTCTTACCATTTAGATATGAATATGTTGGAAGAATTGATATTCGTGATGGTGTTCAAGATGAAAAAGTATATAATATTGATGAAGAAAAACTATTTGATAATCAAATTAGAATTTCTATGATTACAGATTACATAATAGAGCATTTTAGTACGAAAACTAAGACATCAGAAAGTTATGTTTACTCAACTTTAGATAATGTTTCTGTAGTGGCTAAAAAGCAAGATGCAGAAGAAATTAAGTCTAAGAAGAATATTAATGGTTTTAATTCATTATTTGCTGTATCGAGTATTAAAATGGCTAAAGAATACTATGCCGAATTTAAGAAACAGTTGGATATTAAAAAGAGTAATCTTAAAGTAGCTATAATATATTCTTATGGTGTTAATGGAGAAGATGGAGTAATTGATGAAAACTCTGAATCAACTGAAGCATTAAGTACAGATGATAGAACATTCTTAGAAAATGCTATTAAGGATTATAATAATATGTTTGGAACAAGTTATGATACATCATCAGAAAAATTCCAAAATTACTATAAAGATGTTTCTTTAAGAATGAAAAATAGAGAAATAGATATATTAATCGTTGCTAATATGTTCTTAACAGGATTTGATGCAAAAACATTAAATACATTATGGGTTGATAAGAATTTAAAATGGCATGGATTAATTCAAGCTTTCTCAAGAACTAATAGAATCTTAAATAGTGTAAAAACATATGGAAATATTGTCTCATTTAGAAATTTAGAAGATAGACTTAATGAAGCGTTAGCTAAATTCGGTGATGAAGAAGCTCATGGAATAGTTTTATTAAAACCATATAACGATTACTATTATGGATATGAAGATGATAATGGTAAAACATTTGAGGGATATAAATCTTTAGTTGAAAAGTTAACTTCTAAATTTGCACCAGGAGAACTAATGCAAAGCGAAGCAGAACAAAAAGAATTTATTAAGCTATATGGTGCAATATTAAAAGTAACAAATATATTATCTTCATTTGATGAATTCAAGAATGAAGAGTTAATTAGTGAAAGAGATAAACAAGACTATCATAGCATTTATATTGAACTTTATAATGAATTTAGAAATAAAGCTAAACAAGAAAGAACTGATGTTACTGAAGATGTAGTATTTGAAATGGAATTAATAAAATCTATTGAGGTTAATATTGATTACATTTTAGGATTAGTTAAAAAATATCATGATTCTAATATGGAAGATAAAGAGATTCTTATAACTATTCAAAAGACTATTATGGCAAGTCCAGATTTAAGAAATAAGAAAGATTTAATTATGGCATTTATTGAATCATTAGATCAAGATTCAAATGTATATGCTGATTTTGAATCATTTATGGATAGTAAAAAGAAAGAAGAATTAGATAAAATAATTGTTGAAGAAAATCTTAACAAAGAAGAAACATACAATTTTATTCAAAAATCATTTGAACAAGGAAGAGTAGAAACAAATGGTACTGAAGTATCATCAATTCTTCCACCTATGAATATGTTTACTCCTACAAATGATAGACAAGAAAAGAAAAATAATGTTATAGATAAATTATTAGTTTTTTTTAATAAGTTCTTTAATATCTCTAGTAGTAAGTTTTAGTATATAATTTATCTTTAAATAATTTTAACAATAATATCATTCGGCACAAAAAAGCATCGGATATTCATTGACTTATAAAAGTCAAGTGGTAAAATATAGTAAAATGAAATAATTATGCAAAGAGGACTTAGGTCTTCTTTTTTTCATTTTAAGGAGGTGGTCATTATGAGCTATCATCCTATTAATTTTTATATTTTTATAATAATAGGATGAACTAATAATATTTAAAACTAAGAGAAATAAAGGAGATATTTAGTAATCATCCTTTATATGAACCTACAAAGTAGGATGAATTTCGTAAGTACGAAATAAGAATAGCACCATAGCAATTCCTTATATTATAAGGAGTTTTTTTGTTTGTGGTGCTATCTTCTTATTCTGCTCTAATTAAAAATAGTAAAAATAATAGGACAATCATCCTATTTAGGAAGAAATGATAGTTTGAGAATATTTAAATTATATTTACCAATAGACTTATTTAATAGAATTAAATTAATGTCTAAATTTTATAGAGTATCTATTTCTAAAATGATGACAGAGTTATTAGAAAGAGGCTACTTAGAAATGTTAAAGACAAATACGAAAGGAGAGTAATAAATGGATTATGATAAATATGTAAAAATACCAATGTTTATAATTTTAGATAGAAATGTATGTAATAACAATAAAATTTTATATGTAATAATAATACTTTTATCTCATAAGGAAGGCTATTGTTATGCTGATAATAAATACTTAGGTAATTGGTTAGTGTGAGCCCCAGAGAATATCTGGTTTATTAAGAGAATTATCAGATAATAATTATATAACTATGGAATATAAACA
>ERZ779932.321-NODE-321-length-22688-cov-2.503645_pt1 | contig 22688 bp, 20 predicted proteins | sample MGYA00511064_ERZ779932 | MGnify/ENA primary metagenome ERZ779932 (study PRJEB29588, sample SAMEA1966821) | human gut metagenome | biome: human gut; feature: human-associated habitat; material: faeces | place: Denmark | collected 2008/2010 ...
GAACTCCTAATTATGGGCTTTATCAATGACTTTAAAAAAGAGTTACCAATGGAATATGCCGTCGAGTTAAACCGTTTAATAAAAGAAAATTAAAATTTTAAAAATTTGTGCAAAATTGAAAAACTGCAAAAAAAACAGTACAGTTTTTGAAATTCTGCACAAAAAACGCGTTTGAAACGCAAAAATGCTGCAGAATTTATAACTTTTGCGTTTTTGCATTAAATATTTATATATGTTATATTCTCCCTCGAAGGGAGGTTTTGTAATGAACCAAGTAGTTCTAGTCGGTCGTATTGCAAAAGATATTGATATCCAAATAATGCCTAACAACAAGAAAAAAACATCACTTATCTTAGCAGTATCTCGTGCTTATAAGAACAGCGAAGGCTACTACGACACTGATTTCATTAGAATTACCTTATGGAATGGAATTGCATCTAATACCAAAGAATTCTGCCATACAGGTGATTTAATTGGAATCAAAGGTCGTATCCAATCTAATTCTTATGAAGATGCCGACGGTAATAAAAAGTATAGTACTGACATTATTGCTGATAAAGTTACATTTCTATCTAGTAGAAATATACTTGAAGAAGAAAATAATGACGATGATACTTTAGATGAAGAGAACTAAAAAGTTCTCTTTTTAAAGAATTTTGATTACATAAATGATATATAAAAATATAAATATATGATATCAGTTTACAATGGGCAAAGACAGAACTAAAAGTAAACTTTAAACTATATAATATGCGATAAGGAAGTGAAATTTATATGATTAAAGGAGACAGATTAAAAGCACTAAGAAAATCAGTAGGTTATACACAAACTGAACTAGGGGAATTACTTGGGGTAAAAAAATCAGTAGTATGTTTATATGAAAAAGAATTAAGAAATCCATCTATTGAAAATATTGCTGAATTAGTTCAAATCTTTGGCGTTGACGCTGACTATCTTATTGGTACAGACTGTTTAGTAAAGACCAAGAAAAAAGGGGAAGAAAAGATATATGCTATGACTAAAGAAGAAGTAACATTTATCAATGAATTAAAAAAGAACAAAATGTTATATGACATTTTATTACAAGACCCTAAAAGAGGTATTGATTTATTAAAAACTAAAATTGGTTAGTTTATTAGGAAAGTAGAATTATCTACTTTTTTTCTTGGCCCTATGATATAATCTATTTAAGATAAAGAATAGTAGTGAGGTTGTATTATGAAAAAAGGTATGAATTACTTTATGTTATTAGGGTTATTATTTTTAATGCCAGTTTGGTTTGATATTGTTAAAGCAAGTAGTTTAGGTGATATTAATAATGACGGCTATATTGATAAGAGTGATGCTATGATTTTATATCAAGTTATTAATAATGCAAAAACACTGACTAACGAAGAAAAAGTATATGCCGATTTAAATTTAGATGGCAATGTTGATGAGATTGATTTAAATATTTTAAGAAGCTATTTACTTAATGATATTGACACTCTTCCATATCAAAGTGCCGAAAATATAGTATCTAACGCTTCATATGGCGATATCGATTTAGATGGCAGAGTAAACATTGTCGATACATATCTTATACGTACGTGTCCGGATAATTTGACATCCCAACAAAAAATTAATAGTGATGTTAACTTAGATGGAAATATTGATTTAAATGACAAATATATCATTGAAAGCTACGCAGCTCAGCTAATAAATACCATTCCTGTAATTGGGATGACGAGTGGCGATAATGATAGTGAAGATTCCAGTAATTCATGTAATATTGTTATCTATCGTTCAGTAAAATTAAGTGATACCAGTGTTATAACTCCTGATTCAAGTAATAATGAAAATACTAATAATGACAATACCACAACATCCAGTCCAAGTGAAACCCAAGAAGATACAACTAGTAATATCAAAGAAGATACTAAAAAAGAAGACGAAATCAAAAATCCTGATACTGGAGCATTTGCTCCAATAGGTCTTCTTCTAGGAACAATAGTACTAAGCACAGTAATCTTATTTGTAATTAAAAAACACAACATATTTATGAAAATCTAATAGGAACATCTCCTATTTTTTCTTTGCCTAAAAAAAGCCTCTACCCAAGAGACTTATCATTAACATAACCATCAATAAAATATAGGGGATTCCCTTTCTTCAAAGTAAGACTTTTTTCTTTATCATTTAAAACATAACTACGAGCTTCATATCTTTTTACCTTATTTTGACATAACTGTAAGAAAAGACCCATTATCGCATACGTTATATCTTCATTAAGAGCTAACTTATAACAATCATGCCTAATCGCATTTCCTAAAAACACATAAACATTCTTATACTTATCTATATTCTTACTATCAATATAAGCTAAATACTCATAAGTATCACAATACATTAATCTAATAAAATAATCACTATATCTATTTATTTCAAATACTTCTAAACACTTAATGGCTAAAATCCTACTAAACGACGAATCATTAGTTAATAAACCATATAACACATCTTTAGCATCGTCTTTTAAAGTAACCGCTAGAATATACGCCAAACCCCTTAAATAATCATTAAGACTCAATGTATTATCATTATAAATATTATAATACTCACTATTTCTAATCGCCTTATCCTTAGCCATATCTTCATTACTTGTAAGAAGACTTTCCTTATCCTTCAAAGTCATTCTAAAATATTCTCTAATTAAATAAGTACATAACTTCTTACTAGCCATTATTCTCTTTTTAAACTCCAAGAAATTTTTTCCTGTAATATAACTTTTAAATTCTTCACCGCTAGCCAAAGTATAAACATAAATTATTCTTTTTAAAGCTTCATCAAACTCAGGCAATTTAGAAATGTTTTCATAAAATTCTTCATAATTCTTTTTATTTTTATCTAACTTCTCAAATTCTAATTTTACAACATTATCTAATGCTATATCCAATTCTTCATTAAATAGCTCACCAATATTATTCATTGTATAAACATCTTGCATAATATTATATAAAATACTATCTAACATAAATATCCCCCTTCCAGCACTTAGTATTATAACAAATAGTAAAATAAATTCAAGAACAAATCATATATTTTACTAGGTGATTATTTTGAAAAAATTTTTAAAAGCCGCTTGCTTTTTAATCTTAACCGGTTTTAGTTTTTATTTTACGGAGAAAACTGCCGTTTTAGTTCGTAATCAAGACCCAATTATGCAAGCTATAAAAGAGGCTAGTGTGGAACTGAATCATGAAGCCGTCAATGCTAGTATTACTAAAGATTATATTATTCCTGGTATTAATGGCAGTCGTATTAATGAAATTAAAAGTTTAATGCAAATGAAAGAAAATAATGTTTTTAATTCTTTATTTTTAGTAACCGAATCTGTTAAACCTAAAGTTTCTTTAAATGATAACAAAGATAAGATTATTATTAAGGGTAATCCTAAAAAAGGAGCAGTATCTTTTATTATAGAATCTAAAGACACTCCTAGTTATACTTATTTAAAAAGCCATAATATCCAAGCATCTCTTCTTACTAAAAGCGATACTTACGCTAAAGACGAAAACTTAGAACAATTAAATAACGACTTTGAAAACTATAAAAAATTAGAAAATAAGTTAAATAAAGCCAAAACTAACACTAATATCTGTATCTTAAATAACTATAATAAAGAAATATGTTTAAAATATAATAAATACTTAGTTGAACCTAGTATCACTCTTAATAAATCTAACTTAGTAGATAGTAAATCAAAAATTGAAAGTGGTTCTATAATTCTTTTAAGTAAGAGTACCACCACTGAAGAGTTAGAACATATAATAAACTACTTAACTTCTAAAAACTTAAAAATTGTAACTTTATCGTCCCTTATTAGCGAGTAGGGTAACTAAAAAAATCATAGGATGCCTAATTTACAAAATGGTTTGATTTATTATTCGCCAAAACCACCAGCGAAAATATTTACTAAGTTAGTACATCCTTAATATATCATACGCTTTTCTAATTATAAATAATTTAGCTTTTAATTTTCTAAATGAGAGAATCTCTTTTTATCCTTAAGTTTTCTCTCTTTTTAATTCCAATAAATTTGTACTCCGTAAAGCCCCAACAAAAATTTGCTTTTACTCAAATATTTTGCTATAATACAACTAGTTATGCGCCTTAATATATAGAAAGAAGAATTATAATTATGAGTAAAATAAAAATAATGGGTCTAGGTGGCCTTGCCGAAACTGGTAAAAACACCTACGTTATTGAAGTAGATGATTCAATTTATATTTTTGATTGTGGCTTAAAATTTGCTACGGAAAACCTTTATGGAATTGATTATATTATTCCTGACTTTGAATACTTAGTAAAAAGCAAAAAAAGAATAAAAGGTTTATTCTTAACTCATGGGCATTATGAAAACATGGGCGCAACTGCTGATTTGTTAAGACTTATTCCTAATTTAAAAGTATACGCTACTAAATTTACTAAATATATCTTAGAACAAGATGGTGTAAACCCTAATAATATTATTGAAATTAAATCCCATAAAAAAATAAACTTTGGTGAATGCAGTGTCTTCCCAATCAATGTCTCTCACTCAGCTCCCGATGCTGTTATGTACGTATTAAATACTAAAGACGGCGCTATTTGTTATACTGGTGATTTTATTATCGATCCAACCATGAGTGGGGCTTACGATATGGACTTAGGAAAAATTGCCTACGTTGGAAAACAAGGAGTGCTAGCTCTTCTAAGTGAATCATCATTTAGTGAAAAAGCTGGTCATACCTCACCAAACCACCGTTTAACAGGACTATTTAAAAGTGCTATAACCCATAATAAAGATAGAATGATATTCCTAGTCTTGCCAACTCATCTATATACAATTCAAGAAATATTTGATGCTGCAAAGAATACTCACCGTAAAATAGTTCTAATGGGTAAACAACTTCAAAACATTGTTGATATGGGCTTAAAAGAAGGCTACCTAACTATCCAAGAAGGACTCCTTGGCGACCTATCTAATATCGAAGATAAAGACTCTATCCTAATAATGGCTGATAATAAAGAAAATCCTTATGCTTGCATTAGCAAAGTAATAAGTGGTTATGATAAATTTATTCACCTAAAGAGTAGTGATACAATTTGTTTTGCTGAACCACGTTATGATGCTACTGAAAAAATGCTTGTTAAAATTGAAAATGACTTAGCTATGAATGGTTGTAACATTGTATCTATTCCTAAAGATAAAACTATTTTACACCACGCTTCGCAAGAAGACTTAATGTTAATGATTAAACTAATTAATCCTAAGTATTATATGCCAGTTAAAGGTGAATATCGTTATATGGTTAATAATGCTAACTTAGCGTCTCGTCTAGGTATCCCTAATGAAAATATTATCCTAAAACAAAATGGTGATATTGTTGAAATCATTGATGGCAAACTTCAAAATAAATTTAAAACCATTAAAATTAACGATGTTTTAATTGATGGTAAAAGTAACGACGACGTTGGAGAATTAGTAATCAAAGATAGAGAAATGTTAAGCGAAAATGGTATTGTCTTAATATCTGCTACAATAAGTAAACAAACAAGAAAAATCTTAGTTGGACCAGAAGTAACAACTAGAGGATTTATCTATATTAAAGATAGTAAAGAAATGATTAAAGAAATTAAGAATATCTCTTTAGACGTTATTGAAAGAAATATTACCGATAAATCTATTGAATATAACAAAATAAAGACCGAAATCAGAGAAGAACTTGGTAAGTATTTATATGCTGAAACTGAGTGTAAACCAATGATTATTGCGGTTGTTCAAGAAGTGTAGGTTGCAATAACTTACCTTTTTTCTTATAATTTTCTAAGAGGTAATTATATGGAAGAACTTTTAACTAATATTTTAACCAATTTAGGTATGTATGGACCATTACTAGCAAGTTTTCTAATTATTTTAGAATCTATTATTCCTATCTTACCTTTATGTGGCTTTGTTACTATGAACTTCTTAAGTTTTGGCATTATCTTAGGGTTTATTATAAGCTATATCTGTACAATTATTGGCTGTAACTTAGCGTACTTCTTAGTTCATTTATCTAAAAACTATGTTAATAATAAGATGCTAAAAGCTCCAAATGCCCAAAAACTTATAAAAAGATTCTCTAAGATAAAATTTACTAATTTAACTTTAATAGTAGCCATTCCATTTACTCCAGCATTTTTAATTAATATCTGTGCTGCAATAAGTAATATACCCTATAAAAAGTATTTACTAAGTATCATAGTAGGAAAGATATTTATGGTTTATTTCTGGGGCTTTATTGGTCTAACTTTTGTCGAATGCCTATCTAATCCCTATGCTTTAATTAAACTATCAATCCTCCTTCTACTAGCATATATATTAAGTATCATTACTAAAAAAATTATGAATATAGATTAATATATTCTTTTTTTGACGTTGTTTTTAATATTTTTAGGGTATGATATAACCGTTTAGATTAATTTAAAATCTAATGTCGAAATATCAGGAGGAATAGGTACAATAAACGACCCATACATAGTAAAAACAAATTAGATTACATAAATTAACGATGTAATTTTTTTAAAGACTTGATAAACAAATAAACGTACGATATAATTAATAAGAACATAGGAGAAAAAATATGGAATATATAATAATATTATTACTAAGTATTCTAATAATACTAGTAATATACTTAATAACTAAGATAAATAAAAATAAAGAAAACAACACTAATGTAGTAGAAAGACTAGGTAAACTAGAAACAACTCTAACTAAAGATATTGGTGATTTTAAATATGATTTTAGTAAAATAATAACTAACGATTTTAATACACTAAATACTAATATTACAGATAATTTAATTAAAATAAATGATAAAGTAAACGAAAGACTAGATATTAACTTTGATAAAACTAATAAAACATTCTCTAACATCTTAGAAAGACTAAGTAAAATAGATGAAGCCCAAAAGAAAATAGATAGTCTTAGTAGTGATATAGTCTCATTACAAAGTGTTCTAACAGATAAAAAAACAAGAGGTATATTTGGCGAAGTAAATCTAAGCTATATTCTAAGTAATGTCTTTGGTACTAAGAATGATAAAATATATGAACTACAACATAAATTTTCTAATGGTTATATAGTTGATGCTATACTATATGCTCCAGAACCTCTAGGTACAATAGGTATCGACTCTAAATTTCCTTTAGAAAACTATCAAAAAATGACTGATAAAACTATTTCTTTAGAACTAAGAAATATGTACGAAAAAAACTTTAAGTTAGATGTCAAAAAACATATTGACGCTATTAGTAGTAAGTATATTATTCCTGGTATTACTGCTAATCAAGCTATTATGTTCTTACCCGCAGAAGCCATATTTGCTGAAATTAATGCTTATCATAGTGATTTATTAGAGTATGCCTATAATAAAAGAGTATGGATAACCAGTCCTACTACTTTAATGAGTACTTTATCAATCATTAACATGATATTAAAAAATATGGAACGTGATAAATATGCTAAGGTTATCCATTTAGAATTAAATAGGTTAAGTGAAGAATTCAGCAAATATCGCTTAAGATGGGATAAACTATCTAGAAGTATTGATACAGTTACTAAAGATGTTAAAGATATTAACATTACAACTGAAAAAATTACTAAACGTTTTGAGTCAATAAATAGTGTTGATTTAGATAAAATTGTAGATAAGCATGATTAATTTAGAAATAGTTAAAAGAATTTATGTTTTTCGCTAATAAAGAGTCGTAAAAGAAAAAATGATTCTTTTTTTCTTGAAATCCCGTCTATATGACGGGATTCTTTATTTATATAATAGAAATTTCATCCGTAAATTAGTTAATTTATTGCACATCAAAATTACAGACGAAGTCTGTGTTTTAAAAATCAATTAGATTAATTTTATCAAACTTTATGGCTGAATTTTGCAATGTTTACTAAAATTGAAATTAATTTAATGAGGAATTAATCAATTGCTTGACAAATAAACTGAAAAATGCTATGATTTCAGTGCAATTGTCAAAGAAAGAAAAGGGATTAATATGAAAAAAGAGGAGAAAATAAATTATAAAATTGATAGTGATGTTCTTAAAAATTACGTAGAAGCTATTAATTCAATAAAAGAACCTATGAGTCAAATTAAGGATCAGCTTAATCAAATAACAATGCCAATGAAAGAACTAAGCAAATCACTTAATGAATCTATGATGCCGATCATTGAAGCTAGTAAAGCTGCTTCTAAGTCACTTGAACCAATTAGAAAAATTGGTAAACAACTTAACGAATCACTTAAACCAATTCAAGAAGAATTAAAAAGCATTAATACTATGTCTAATGTAATTAAGGAACTATCGATTAAATATCCAAACGAACAAGCAAAAATACTTACAGATACTATAAAGCAAATTATGAATACTAATAATGGAATGCTTTCTACAAGAATGATAGAACCGCTAAATATAAGTAGACAATATCTATCAATTATGCAAAACAATAATGACATTGAAAAAGTTTCAAGAGGTATTTATCTTTCACCAAGTGCTTTTGAAGACAGTTATTTTTCCTTTCAACAAAAATATAAAAAAGCTATTTTTTCACATATGAATGCTCTATATTTTTATGGTATGACAGAGGAATTTCCATATAATTATACAGTCACTGTACCTCAAAGGTATCATGTAGATACTGTAAATGAAAAATGTAATGTGTTTTATGTTTCGGATGATATATATGAACTTGGAGTCGTAGAAATAGAAACTCCAAATGGAAATAAAGTAAGAGCTTACGATAAAGAAAGATGTATTTGCGATATCATAAGGTCAAAAGGGAGAATGGATTCAGAGCAAGTTAAAAAGACAATTAAACAATATATGCAAAGCCGAGATAAAGATATAGCAAAGCTATCTGAATATTCAAAAAAAATGGGAATAAACAAAAAAGTAATGGAAATGGTAGGTGGATATTATGAGTAATACAGCACAAGCAGTTAAAGATAAACTAAAGAATATTTCAAGAGAAAAAAATGTAGATTTTAACTCTGTAATGAGATTCTATATGTATGATAGATTTGTTGAACGTTTATCAAAAAGTAAATATAAAGATAATTTCATATTAAAAGGTGGATTCTATTTGAGCAAATTATTTGGAATAGATAATAGAAGTACTATGGATATAGATACTGCAATAAGAAAAGCAGAATTTACTGAAGAAAATCTTATCAAAATGATAAATGAAATTATTAGTATTGATGTAGGTGATAATGTTAAATTTAAAATTGAAAAAACTGAATCAATCCGTGATGAAGATGAATATGGTGGATTAAGAATTACAATTAATTTTATGTTAGAAAACATTAAGGATAAATTTCATATTGATTTAGCAACTGGAGATCCAATATATCCAAGACCAGATAATTATAGATATGAATCTTTAATAGGAGATGAAATTTATAAGGTTTGGTCATATAATCTTGAAACGGTTCTTGCTGAAAAAATAGAAACAATTCTTAGTAAACTTGAAACAAGTAGTAGAATGAAAGACTATTATGATATTTATTTAATATATAAGCTTAAATTTGATAAAATAGATAAAGAAAAATTTAGAGGAGCTGTTGAAAAGACTTTTAATACAAGAAAATTTGATGCTGATCTAATAGCAAAGTTGAATATTGTTAAAGAAAGTAAAGTTTTAAAAGATAAATGGATTAGCTATTCAAGAAAAAATAGTTATGCTAGAGATGTTGAGTTTGAAGATACACTAAAATGCCTAGAACAATTTATTGATATTATAGTACAAATTGCAGTATAAAAATAATATTCTAGGTGCCATTTAGGTACCAACAGACTAATAAATACCATTTTATTACGATAATTATAAAAATATAACAGTCCTAAAAGGCCGCTTTTAAGAGAAATTAATACATACAGGTATTCAAATGGCGAGCACCCTGAAGGAACCAAAAGGCTTAACCTTTTTATGTTAAAGGACTTTAAAACTATTAAGCAATTTAAGGTACACTTTTATGTATACAATTTAAAAAAAACAGGTGGTAATAATATATCCTGAGTTTGCAAAAGCTCTAATTATCAATGCAATTAAGCTGCATATAATCATGCATGTACACTTTTACACGTATGGATTTTCGTATATCAAAGTCCAATACTAACTGGTTTTCACTTTATAAAAATAGCTTAATAATCTTCTAAGTCATCTACAACAAAAACAGCATAGTTGATATCGGTACTAAGAATATGTAAACATGTATTTAGTATTTCCGTAATCTTAGTATGTTCTAAATATTTTGCTACTAATGTAAAGAGTAATTTAAAATGACACGCTAACACCATTATCAATAATAACTTCTTCACAATTAAAACCATAAATTTCCAGTATTAAGTAGCATAAATCCCCTTAATTTCATAAATTATTAGTGAGAATATATGAAAGGGTGAAATATATGTGTAATAAAAATACTAACTCTAATTGTGTCGCTGAAATATTAAAAGTAATCTTAGTATTACAACAAAATGCATGTCCTGAATCATGCTTAGAAACTTGCGATCGTCCACTTTTAGGTGGCGGTCCAAACTGCCTTATTTGCAACACAAGACCAGTAATGCTTTATACTTGTAGTGGTAATGGTACACCATGGTCCATGCCTACCAGCAAAGACGTAACAGCTACATGTACTGATACTTCCGAAAACTGTTCTAAAATATTTAGAGTAGAAAAATTAGAAGGAAATTGTGCTACATTTAGAGTATTAGCAGATAATCCAGATCAAACTAGTCTAAATCCATACGTTGCAACAAATTCTTTCTTCACAATGGACTGTGATTGCTGCTGCGTCATTCGTTGTCTTTCTGATACTTACGTTGAATGTGTTTAAAATACTAAAAAAGGAATGTCAAAGCATTCCTTTTTAACTGCTAACTTTTAAAAGAACATATTATAAAATGGCGTTCCAATAAAAGAAAAACGATAATTTTCAATATTAAATTCACTTAAATCCTTAGGGTTACTAATATCAATATCTTTAATACTTTCTAAATTTTGATAATCCCCCTTAATACTTAAACTAATATTACTTGTATCCTCATCATCAACTATACTAACCATAATATTACTATTCATAGAAGTACCTAAATCATTATACTCAGCCGTCAAATTAACATTAACAACATTTGAAGAAACAATCATCTTCATACTAGCACTACTACTACTAGTTTTAATAGACATTTCTACCTTCGAACTATCCATATTACTAGTAATACTCAAAGTTAAACTATCATTAATAAACAAAATATCTACATTATAATCATTATTTACATACCCAATCTTTATTGGATTATCCGTCTTTTTATCTACATAAAAATCAATAACTACATTATCACTAAAAGTAATATCTTCAAGTAAATCTCTATAATTTTCATTACTATCCATAACATCATTTAAAATATTTTGCAAAAGAGTAGGTGTTAAAACTAAAGACTCCTTCTTAGTATCATACGTAACATCATTAATCACAATTGCCTCAGTACCTTTAGTAACTTTTGCATTTTTAAGATTCTTCTTAAACGAAGTAGTTAACGTCTTAACAAATTCCTCAATATCAAAATCAGATAACTCATCCGTATTAATATCAATCTTATTATCATTACCCATATCATTATCCGTAACATAAGTACTAGGATCAACCCCATTAAATCTAATATAAGTCTTATTATCTTTACCTAAAGCATCAATATTAACAATATTATTCTTAAAAAAATTATCGACAACCTTCAAATTATACTTAGGATTTTCTCCATTTAAATAAGTAAAATGATAAGTATAATTAGTAAAATCTTTAAAATCTTCTAAGTTTGTATCCACCTTTAATTCATAAGTACCACTTTTTAAGTTAGTATAACCATTTTCGCCCGAAGTTAAACTTCCAATACTCTTCGATTAAACAATTAAATGCAGATTATTATTTATTTCATATATCTTCGAACTTAAAGTATTTATTCCTAGTTCAATCGCTGACTTAGTATTTTTACTAAATACAAAGTAGTAGAGTAGACCAGCTATCCCAAGTATTACCAATAAAACCGCTATTAAAGTTATAACTATATCACTTTTATTTTTCTTCTTTTTTTCTGGTACAGGCGTATTTTCTTGCTTAGTATTTTCAGAAATCTCTTTGTTTTCAGTCTTTTCTTCATTACCTGAAGTTATTACGATATCATTATTATTTTCTTCTTTTACTTCGTTATTTTCTGGAACTTCAGTAACACTTTGTGGTTCAACTTGTAAATTATCCTGGGTATTTTGGTTAACTTCTATATTTGTACTAGGAACATCTTCTAAAGTAGTAGGGTTATTCTCACTATCAGCTGGTGTACTAACATTTGATGTATCAATACTATCTTCATTATTTTGATTTTCCGTAGTAGTATTTAAATTACTTGGGTTAGCCACAACATCATTGTTCAAAGTATCACCCACACCAGCAGGAGCATCAAAACTAAAAGCTGGTTCCTCTGTAACTTGTGGAGTATCACTAACTACATTATTACTTTGATTTTCTATGTTTTGAGCAGGAACATCCACATTAGAAATATCCTCAACCGGATTAGCATCAACTCCAGTTGTATTAACATCATTATTTAAAACCACTGGCTCACTAGGTACCACATCTAAAACTTCTGTTTTATCTAAATTATCTACAGGCTCCACAATATCAAGCCCATTATTTGCAGGTATCTCTGATTCATTATTATCTAAAGTATTTTTCCTAGTCTCTATCTGATTCCTATCAGGGATATCACTTGGCATGTTATTTCCAATATCATTATTAGTATTCTCAACATTAATCTCACTACCAAGTGATGTAATAGGGGTATCTTGCACCAAAGTAATCTTATCATCACTATTGTATTTATCTTCCATAGTCCATCTAAACTCCTTTTTACTTTCTACTATATTAAAATTATATCATACACCCACGAAAAAAAGTGCATAATTTTGCACTTAATCATTATTAATAATAAAACCTAAGAAATTTATTCCTATCTGCGTCATCTCTTCATCAGATAAATCATATACATCCATACTATCAGTAGTATCAAATTCATAAGTTTTTTCCTCTTTACTCTTAGTATAATTCATATTCAAAGTACCATTAACACTACTATCATTCTTATCAATAAATGTTAACATAACCTCACTATTACTATCATTACCATTAACAAGCAACTTTCCACTATACTTAGCAGTTATAAGATTAGCTTCATAATCAATATCTATCTTTTCTTTATCAAAACTATTAATATCTAAACTTAAAATACGGACATTACTATAAGATAGTTCTAACTTTTTACCATATAAAGTCATATAAATCTCTTGATTATCTTCATCAATAACTTTTACTTGGTAATCTTTATTATAATTAATTATTCTAACTACTTCTTGATTATCCCTTAAGATACTTATTCCTAAAATATCATGCATAATACCCTTAGTATAAACATCAATACTTATATTATCACAATCAATTTCACTAGTCTCATTTAAATAATCATTAACTTTATCTTTAGCAATACCCGCTGAAGTTGCAATATCATTTACTAAAGTATTATTTTCTAAAATTCTTTTTTTAACTTTATTAACTAAGTCATTAATATCATCCTTAGTATAAGTTATTCTTAATTTCTTAACTTTAATATCTTGATTATTAATTGATATTGTATCTTTAATCGTCTCACTCTTAGGAATACTAATTTCTTCTAATATAATATCTTTAATAATTACTAAATCATTTTTTAAAAGATTATAATCAATGTTAGAATTCTTACTATCAAGTTTAACACTTAAAGGATAATATGCTAACTTATTAGATCTTAAATACAACGTATCATCAGTCTCTTTATAAGAAATATCTAAACTATTATTATCTAAACTATTAATCATAGTAATATTACCAGAATTAATCTTATCTTTTAAATTATGACTAAAATTAAATTTATACTCATACTTACTTAAAAACTTCAAATAATCAGTTGTTGTACTAAATGAGGCCCCACCACTCATAATATAAGATTCATTATTATAACTACCAATATCACTAATTACTTTATTAGCCTTATTAAATAGAGTAGTAATACCATTATTTAATCTAGCCCTTGAAGAAGACACAATTACAAAATACGCTATATAAAAGCATGCTAGTAGTAAAATAACTACAATTAAAGGTTCAATAACATTAGTTTTCTTCTTCTTTTTTAAAATTTTCTGTTCTAGCTTTTTATCTTCTTCTTTTTCTTGTTCTTCTTTCGTTGGAATATCTTCTAAAGAAACTTTTTCTACTAATATGTCATCATTCTTAGAACTTACCACATATTCTTGTTCATTTTCTAAGATAATTTGTGGTTCTTCTATGTCTACTTTTTCTTTTGTCTCTTCTTTTTTACCATCTTGAATAATCTCTTCATGTACTTCTTTTACTTCAACAACATCCTTATTACCAGCCTTAACTTCTTTTTTTACTTCTGGTATTGGTGTAGGAATGCCTTCCGTTACAGCCTTTGCATCAGCATTTTCTATAGTCTTTTCTAACTTATTATCTATCTTCTTAACGTTTTTAACATTATTCTTCTTAGCTACATTATTCTTATTATTTCTTTTATTTTTCTTAGGATTATTATTAGTTTGATTACTAACTTTTTTAGTATTATTTTTCTTACTACTATTATTTTTATTCTTCGTATTTACGTTCTTCTTATTACTTGATTTAGTCTTTGTATTACTAGACTTATTTTTCTTACTATTATTTGATTTCTTTTTATTTATATCTTTTTTACTATCAAGATTACTCTTAGTAGTATTAGGCTTTTTATCTTCCTTCATTATATCACTCCTATATATGTCTTATTTTATCATATTAATCTACCAAGGAAAATATTAAAGTCTAAATTTCTTTTAAAATCATATTAATTAAGTAAGAGGTGTCAAATGAAAAAAATTTTATTATTTATCTGTTTATCTTTAATGACTATTCCTATATTAGTTAGTGCAGAAGACCTAGCCAGTAACGCCACCAGTGCTATTTTAATGGAGTATTCGACAGGAAAAATACTTTTTGAAAAGAACGCTAACGAAGAATTACCCATGGCCTCTATGACCAAAGTTATGACATTACTTCTTACTATGGATGCCATTGAAGAGGGAAGAATATCCTATGATGATATGGTAACTATTTCTAAAAATGCAGCATCTATGGGTGGCTCCCAAATGTTTTTAGAAGAAAATTCGCAAGTTAAATTAGAAGAATTAATTAAAGGAGTATCAGTTGCTAGCGCTAATGATGGAGCAGTTGCCTTAGCAGAGTATGTCGGTGGTAGTGTTGATAACTTTGTTAATCTAATGAATGAAAAAGCCAAATCCTTAGGACTAGAACATACCCATTTTGCCAATCCCCATGGCCTAGATGCCCAAGACCACTATAGCAGTGCTTACGATATGGCCATTATGGCTTTAAACTTAATACATCACCAAGATATTTTACGCTTTACATCTATTTATGAAGATTACTTTAACAAACCTGATGGTACTAGAACCTGGTTAGTTAATACCAACAAATTAGTCAGATTTCTTCCTGGAGTAGATGGCTTAAAAACCGGGTACACTGAAGACGCCGGCTACTGCCTAACAGCAACTGCCAAAAAACAAGACATTAGATTTATTTCCGTTGTAATGGGTGAACCAACCAGTGCCATTCGTAGTAAAGAAACAACCGCCTTACTAAACTACGCCTTTAATTCATTCAAACTAAATACTATCATAGAAGAAAATAAAGAACTAGGTACCATTGAAATAGAAAAAGGTATGCAAGACAAAGCTACATTAATAGTAAAAAAGGCTATAACTGAACTAATTTCTAAAAGCGATAAACCTGAAGAATATTCATATAATATCAAAGTTAATAAAGTAAAAGCCCCCATAAATAGTGGCCAAACAGTAGGTATAGTTGAAATATTAGATAACGAAGGCTTAGTAGTAAGAGAAGAAGAACTAACCATTAAAGAAAACATCAAAAAAGCCACCTTGTGGCATATATTCAAAAACAATTTTAAAACTATCTTATCCGGAAAATAAAAACAGCCCTATGGCTGTTTAATCTAAATTATTAATAGACTTAGCTAAGGACTTCTTATTAACTTCAAACAAATATAAATTACTATCTTGAAGAATATAAAACTTAGCTTCCTCCCGTTTCTTATCATTATAAAACATTATAGGTAATCTTAAATTATCTCTAACATCTACTAATTCACTAAAACTTTTAATATTTAATACATTATAATCATTAACATTAGGTTTAGTTGAAGTATCAACAATTAATCTATCATATTCTCTTAATAACGTATTAATATATTTATCATACTTACTTAACTTCTTCCTATTTTTAATAACCCTATATAATACAACCCCCAAGCAAAAACATGCCAACAACGTCCAGAAAACCCCAACTGCCATTTTTGCCCATTGTCCCATATCAAAACTATAATTAGTAATATTCTTTTCAATACTTTTATTTACCTCTTGAGTTTTAAGATTTATTTCTATAGCTTTCTGTGATAAAGGAATTTGTACTAATAATTGAGATGAAGTAGGGATATTATCATACTTAGAATTAACCTTATTAGAAGTATTTAAATAAACCTCTAAGTAACTCTGAGAATTAATTCCATACATAGCTTTAAAACTATTTGCAATTTCATTGTAATAATCATAATTAATATCGATACTTTTATTTAAATTATAAAAAGTATTATTATTATCAATTACATCTGTTGTTTTAGAAACTAAATTATAATCTTTTTCATAATATTTTGTTGAAGTATCACCATTTTTTATTATCAATTTAGCCGTTATTTCATAATCAACAGCGTCAATTAAATCATCAATATTACTATTAAGTTGATAATTAAAATTTAGTGATATTTTTTTTATTAAACTAGCTACATATGACATATTAGATGATAAACAATTATCTTCAAAAAAATCATTTTCTTTTAAACAAACACTATATTTAATACCACCTTTTTCTAAAAATATAAGCTTATCTTTATTAGTATCTTTTAATGCTAAACTAATGAATTTGATTCCCACAAGTAATGATATTATAGAAACTAAAATATAAAACCAAGTACTATTTAAAAAATCAAATTTATTATTCTTAGCTTGATAATGCTTTGTAAAATTATTTTTCTTAGCCATAATATTTACCACCTCTCATTTAATAATACTGTAGGATAACCAATTAAAGGTAACTTTGATTTAACTATTCCTACAAACATATCCTGGGTAATTTTATATTTATCATAATCTTGATTAGCGTCTCCCTTAGTATAAATATAATATTCACCATTAGTATTAATAATTTTATAAACTCGATGAACAACTACCTTGTTATCATAATTATAAGCTAAAATATCACCTTGTTTAATATCTTTAAAATATTTATCTACAATTACAACATCACCCTTATAAATATTAGGTACCATAGAATTACTAGCAATAGCAATAGCATAATATCTAAAATATCCTGAAACAAAATATATTAAACAAAAAGCACAGATAATTAAAGGCAAAAATATTATCAAAGTTTTTTTCCTTTGATGATAATATTCTCGTTCAAGAGCATCAGTTCGATCACTTTTATACCAGTTAATTATCTTTTTTAATAATAATAGAGGAATTATTAAAAAGATCAAAGAATACAAATATTCACTAGGGTTAGGAACAATTGGCATTAAATACTTATAAAGATTTATTATTAATAAGTAAACAATTCCCGGTTTATAACCTTCCTTAATCCCTAAATATGTACACAAAATATTTTCTGTAATAGATGGCAAAATACTTACCGCAATTAATAGAAAAGTATCTCTATTAAAACCAAGAATATGAGATTCTAATGCAACAACATTATCCATTATTATAAAAAATACACACGTTAATACAATTAATATCCACGACTCACTGGATTTTTTTAAAAGTTGATATCTTAAAAATTCTTTTATAAAAATATATAATATTATAGGAATAATAATATTTAGAAAAGACTTTATCGTAAAATAATTAGTATTTTTGGCAAATCCAATTATAATGCCAAACAAGTAGTAAACAAGAAAAAAAGCTATTAAAAAAATAACAATTTCTAAGATGACATCCTTAACATAGCGATGTCTATCTTTTTCAAAACCTAGTATCATATAAAATACTACTAAGGATAGTAGCATAATTATATTTAAACCAGTAGTTTCTAACTTTCTAAACACAAAACTATTTGAAAGAAAAATAAAACTTAAGATTGAAATGAACAATATTATTTTTATATAACTTTTTTTCATTTTTACCTACCTCAATTAGTCTACTGAACTATAATTTAAAGCTATATTACCAAAAGAAACACTGAAATCGCCATCAGCACGTTCTGCATTTAGCGCATATTCTAAAGTAACAGTAACAAGTTCACCAGTTTTTTTAGCTAAAGAATGTCCAGTAATTGATGCTTTACCACTAGAAGTTTCAAGCTCATTTCCAACTTTTACTTTAACAGAAATATTTTCACAAGCTTTTTGAACTAATTCATCAGTTGTTCCTTCATTAGCCGTACAAATTTTAGCTTGAGTTTGATTAGCTACATTTTCATAAACTATACTCTTTAAGTAAGCATTTAATTTCCCAGCATTGTATGCATAAAATTTATATACAACAGATTGTCCTGGTTCAGTAAATACCGCACTTAAATTTGATATAACTGGATCATTACTATTATCAATGGTACCATTAGTAGCAGTAACACTATTTGGTGTAGAAGTTGGAACTATTTCACTAAGGTCAACACTATCAATTGAACTAGAAAAATCAACATTCATAGTACTACTATCAGGTTTAACATTTGCACTAGATTGAATATTCAAAACACTAGAAAATGAAGCAAAACCGATTGATAATCCTGCAATTCCAACAACTAAAGCAATTATAGCTATTATTTGTGCAGCTCTATTCTTTTCCATTTTTTATCCTCCTATGTTAAAAATTATATCATACGTTAGCATAAATTTAAACATAAAAAAATATATATCCCATCATTAAAATTTGAAGCTTTTTTAAATCTTTGATACAATTATATTGGTGATTATAATGTCCAAAGTAGTAAAAAAATATAAATACGAAATCCTAGCGTTTTTATTTTCCTTTTTAGTTGGATGCTTAGTAATTTTACCCAATACAATTTTAGGAAAAGGTCTATTTTTTCTAGGTGCCGACTTAAATTTACAACAAATGGTATTCGGTGAAGTTATTAATTATTCATTAAAAGAGGGTAGTTATCTATGGACTTGGTTTAATGACTTAGGAAGCAACTTTATAGGAACATTCAGTTTTTATAATTTATTTAGTCCTTTTAATATTATTACATATTTATTTCCTGCAACCTGGTATCCCTATTTATGTCCATTTTTAATGATTATTAAATTCGGAGTATCTGGTTTAACTTCCTATTTATTTTTAAAACGCTACGTTAAAGATAAAAAGTTAGTAGTACTAGGATCTTTATTATATTCTTTTTCAGGCTTTCAATTTACCAACATGCTTTTTCATTTTTATGATTCCGTCGTTTTATTTCCTTTGCTTTTATATAATCTAGATAATTTAGTATATGATAATAAAAAAGGATGTTTTTCTTTAACTATTTCTTTGCTAGCGTTTACCAACTGGTTTATGTTTATCGGGCAAGTAGTTTTTATTGTTATTTACTATCTTATTAAAATTATTTGTAAAAGTTATACTTTCAATGTAAAAAAGTTCTTTTCCATTTTATTAGAAGGAGTACTAGGAACTTTAATTGCCAGTGTTGTTTTAATACCTTCCTTATTATTTACCATTTCTAATCCTAGAATCAATAATAGTTTTACTTTAATTAGTTCATTAAAATATAGTAGTATAATCAATTATATTGAAATATTTAGAACATTTTTCTTTCCCTCAGAAGTAATGAATCCAAGAGCATATTTGGATATTGCTAATTACGATAGTATTGATTTATATCTTCCTTTTGTTGGCTCTGCTTTAGCAATTTCTTATGCGTTTAAAAGAAGAAAAAACTGGCTTAGTATATTGATATTTACCTGTATTTTATTTATGTTCATCCCGATACTTAATAGTTCGTTTTTCTTATTTACAACCAAATACTATGCCAGATGGTTTTATATGCCAGCTCTTATTTTGTCTTTACTTTCCATAAAATGTATAGAAGAAAATCTTAGTATCAAAACAGGTATTATTACTTCCTTTTTAAGTTTATTAGTAATGATTTTAATTTACTTATTATTAACATATAAATATCCCAATACTGAGTATATTCATGATATTAACTATCTAATTATGATAATTAGTTTTATGATTATTAATTTAATTACACTCACAATTATATATAGATCTAAAAATAGAGTTAAGTATTTATATATCTTTGTTACACTATTTTCTACTATCTGGTCCAATTACTCAATTTATAAATATCGCAATAACAATCTTGAATATAACCAAAAATATTATGATTATATAAATAGTTATAAAGAAATAAAATTTGATAACTTAGTTAGAAGTAATTCATTTTCTAATTGCTACTATAATCAAGGAATGATTTTTAAAAATAGCAACTTATGGTCTTTTAATACTAATATATCTGGACAAGCATTTGAATTTTATAATAGTGTTGATTATCCAAGAGCTGTTTTGACTAATATTGAAGTCAATAATCCTTTAAATGATTTTTTATCAGTAAAATATTTTATTTCATGTACTAATGAAGAGAGCGAAGAGTATAAACTTTATAAAAAGACTGATAATTATCAAATCTATTTAAATAACAATTATAAAGACCTAGGTTTTGTATTTAATAATTATATAAGTAATGAAGAATTTCTAAGTAAAAATACCTTAGAAAAATACCAAATTATAAATAACACAATTGTACTTAATAATGATCAAATTAATAAGTATAAAGATCTTTATAACGACGATGTTAAAGTATTCTCTAATACTTTTAAATTTATTAATAATGGTTTTAATTCTAAAATTGATGTTTCTAAAGATACTTTAGTTTTATATACTATTCCCTATGATAAGGGATGGAGAGCATTTGTTAATGAATCCAAAGTAGAAATTGAAAAAGTTGATAATGGTTTAATAGCAATTAAGATAAATAAAGGCGTTAATAATATAGCATTTACATATTATCCACCTGGTCTAAAGGCTGGGTTAATATTAACCATTGTTTCATTTATTATTTTACTTGCCTATATTTTTCTAAACAACAAGTCTTTGATTTATAAGAAAATTTTCTCAGTATTTTATAAAAAACAATCTTTATTATGATATAATACACTTAGAATATAAAAGTAAGGAGAGTAGCGATGAAGAAAAATGGTTATACATTAGTCGAATTAATTATTACAATGGCATTACTTGCTCTAGCATCAACAGTTATCATTGTTAATATGCAAGGTGTAGAATCTAAACAAAATAAATCCTTGAAAGAACGTCGTATTGCTGAAATTGAAAAAGCCGCCTGCTCGGCCATTGATTCTCTCCAAGCCGAAATAATAACTGGTCAAAACCGGGATAATTGTCTTGCCAATGGCTGCAAGATAAAATTATCTAAATTAGTTAGTGAAGGTATCATTGATGAAGATTTAGACTTTGACTCTGATGGTACAAAAATAGTTGATATTAAAGATCTTTATTCAGTTGGTATTAAATGGGATACCACAAGTGATGGTTATAAAGAAAAAAAATGTGAATTTGAACTTCGTGATCTTGATACTGATCCAATTGATCCCAATCCAACGCCTGATCCCAATCCTGACCCTGGCCCAACGCCGGATCCTAATCCTGACCCTGACCCTAATCCTGACCCAACACCAGAACCAGATCCTGTTTCTTCTAGTTTTGGTTATACCGGTTCAGTTCAAAAATATATTGTTCCCAAAACAGGTGTTTATAAACTTGAAACTTGGGGTGCTCAAGGTGGATCAACATCAGGATGTATAGGAGGATATGGGGCTTATAGTACGGGCGAAATAACTTTGAAAAAAGATGATGTAATTTACATTACTGTTGGTGGGTCTGGATTAGGCTACACAACTCATCGCCCTTTATCTGGAGGTTATAATGGTGGCGGTGGTTCTAGTCCGACAAGTGACACTAATGAAATAACTGCCTCTGGTGGTGGAGCTACTCACATTTCCAAAACTAATAAGGGCACTTTATCAAATTATTCTAGTAATGATGAGATTTATATCGTTTCTGCTGGTGGTGGCGGTGCTGCTGCGAATAAAGCCATAATGTGTGTTAATGGTGGTGCTGGTGGTGGAATATCTGGCAATAATGGTGGACGTTATGAAGAAAACACTACCGATGCTAGAATTAGCGCTATTGGATATGGTGGCACCCAAAATCGAGGTGGCTCATATTTCAATCAAACAACAAGTGGTAGTGGTGGTATTGCATCTGGAGTATTTGGCTCTGGGGCTAGTGGAAATTATACTGGCGCTGGTGGCGGCTACTATGGTGGTGGCGTCAGCCATTGTTCCGCCGGCGGTGGCTC
>ERZ779932.368-NODE-368-length-21437-cov-4.878028_pt1 | contig 21437 bp, 15 predicted proteins | sample MGYA00511064_ERZ779932 | MGnify/ENA primary metagenome ERZ779932 (study PRJEB29588, sample SAMEA1966821) | human gut metagenome | biome: human gut; feature: human-associated habitat; material: faeces | place: Denmark | collected 2008/2010 ...
TCGACCAAAAATCCGCCGTCGGCGCAAGCCCCAGCGGCAGAAACACGGTCAGGCATAGATACAAACTGCCGACGCAGATGTACCCCTCCGCCAAGTCCGGCTGACAGCCATACACGCCCGGCTGAAGCCACCCCTGCGCGTCGAACATCGCCGGATGCTCTGTCACCTTGCGGATGCACGCCGTCAGCGCCGTCCGAACCTGCTCCGGCGGCAGTTCATTCGGCAGAAAATCTTCCAGTGCTGCCTGTGACAGCAGCTGGAACGCGCCGAAGCGGTAGGTAATCGACCGCCCGATGACCGGGTAACTGCCGTCGGCGTTGATGTTTTTCTCCAGCTCCGCCGCATAGCGTCCCGCGCGGTGCTCCACCTGCTTCAGCAGCTCGTCATAGCCGCGCCCGACATCCGCGAACGTCCGCAGCACATCAACATACATCGGCTGAATGACGAAGCTGTTGTAGTAATCCCAGCGGAATTTCGGGCCGTCGCCGTACACGCCATCGCCCAGATACCAGCTTTCAAACATGTTCACAGCATAATCCACGCGCGTCAGGTCGTAGTCGCTTTCGCCCATCACGCGCAGTGCCGCCTCCACCATCGCGGAGAAGAAGAGCCAGTTCATCACGAACGGGGTGAATTTCCGCGTCGCACGCAGGGCACCCACCAGATTCCGCTTCGTCTGCTCATCCAGCGCATGGAACAGCTGCTTTGGGGCGCGAACGATGCCGTGCGCCAGGAACGCCGCGTCCACCAGCGCCTGCCCATACCCTTCGGTGAAGTTCATGAAGTCCGGCGATTCCGGATTTACCGCGTTTGCAATTGCCTTGCGGGTCAGCTCACGGTATTCCGCCTGAATCTCCGCTTCTTCGCCCGTCAGGCCATCCAGTTCCAGCCACGGCGCAATGCCGCAGACCGTCCGCCCCAGCGCTTCGAGGTGCATATACTCCGCGCGGTCGGGATGGAACACCATCGGCATGTTCTGCTTCAGCGTCCCCGCCGCCAAGTTTTTCAGCACCGGATCAGCGATTTTCAGCATTGTTTGCAGCCAATACGCTCTTGCTTCCATCTTATTCGCCTTCCTTATCGCATCCGTAAACTTCCCACTCCGTCAGCGCGGGGAATGCCGACGGGTCGTCGCTCTTCTGCATCCGCTCCAGCCGCATCCAGCGCACCGTGTGTTTTCCCAGCGGGATGATTTGCCTCTCGCCCGTCTTTTGCAGGTCGAACGCGACTTCCGCGCCATCGGACAGTACGACGTGTCCGCTGACCCAATACGCGTCATGCGGGAAATCCGCGCGGAGGATGAGCGCCATTGCATCCACCGTCACCTCGCGCCCGAAGTCAATGCGGCACCACGCGTCTTCCCGCGCGCCGATGCCCCAGCTGCCGAATGGCCACTCGCCGTGATAATTGTTGCAATGCAGCCCGTTAATGGCGTTGCGCGCGCAGAAGCACGCCTCGTTGCGCGTTTCGACATTCGCGGTGATATGGGGGAAGAAGTCCGTTTCGCCGCGCAGATTCGCCGGATTGCAGGCAATATCGCGCCGCCCATTGATTTCCTCCGTCGTCATCGGGCGCGCCGTAATGACGTGCCGTTTCGCCTCGAACGCGCCGGGCGCATACGCCAGCCGATGTTCCCCCGCCGGAACCCGCCACGTCATGCGCCCATTCGGCAGATACACTTCGCCCGGCAGCAGTGTCACGTCCATTTGCACGCACAGATGCTTTTCGTCCGCAAGGATTTCCACCGTGTCGCCGTCTTCATAGACCCGGTCGATGCACAGGCGCGCATCCTCCGCGCTCTGTGCTGAGGCAATCAGTGTTCCGTCTGCCGCTTTTACCAGAATTGTAATCATGCTATTCCTTTCACCGCCAGAGCATTGGGTCGCTGCCCGTCAGCTTCGCCAGCGCCTCTACAAGGAAGTAATCGCCATAGGTGATGTTCGTGTGCCGCCCCGCGCCATCGTCGTGGTAGCTCGCAGTGCATTTTGTCAACAGTCCGCAGCTGTTCTGCGTCCAGTCGACGCAGTGCTCAAGCAGACCATCCACCAATCGAACCGCCGCCGCATGGTACTCCGCCTTGCCCGTGATTTTCGCCAGTTCCAGCAGTCCGCACGCCGCCACCGCGCCCGCGATATTGTCGATGCGCTCCTCATCCTTCGGCTGACAGAAATCGCAGTCGGTCAATCCGTCGGGGCGGATATGCCGGATGAAGTTCGCCGCGATTTTCTCCGCCGCGTCCAGATATTCCGTATTGCCGCCGTTAAGATGCGCCAGTGTAAAGCCGTACAACCCCCACGCCTGCCCACGGCTCCACTGCGAACCGAGGCAGTATCCCTGTCCGCCGTATTCCTTGACGCGCTTGCCTGTCTCCGGGTCAAACTCGACGATGTGGCTGACCGATCCATCCGGGCGCAGGAACTCCCGCAGCGTCGTCTGCGCATGAATCTGCGCGACTTTTGCGAATCGCGGGTCGCCCGTCTCGCGGGTTGCCCACCAGAGCAGGGAAAGGTTCATCATGCAGTCGATGATGGCAAATCCGCGCTGGTCAGGGTGATTCCACGCGCGGATGAACCCCGCCGGGTTGAAGCGCCCCATGAGAAGGCTTGCCGCGTGAAGCGTGTCGGTTTTCGCCTGTTCATCGCCGGTCAGCTTTGCATCCGCGCCGCAGGACAGCAGGTACATGAAGCCAACGTCGTGATTCAGGCAGCGGAACGTGCGGAATTCATCCGTAAGGAGCTTCTCCACGCGCCGCGCTTCGGTCTGGAACTGCTCGTCGCCCGTCGCGCAGTGCAGCTGCCACATCAGCCCCGGCCAGAAGCCGCCTGTCCACCAGCTGTTGCCGTCGTAGGGGGATGCAACCCAAGCACCTTTTTCGCTCTTATACGGGATAATGCCCGCGTCCGCCGCCAGTTTTGCGCTCCAGCGGAACTTGTCGGCTGCCTGCCGCATGGCTTGCGTGTATTTTTCCACTCTTTTTCCCATCCTTTTTGATAAAGGGCAGACAGGGAATTTCCGCCCGTCTGCCCTTTTGTTTTCGCAGGAATTTTCGCTTTCCGTCCTATTTTACCCCTTCAGGCCGCTCGTTGCAATGCCTTCGATGAAGTATTTCTGCAAGCAGAGGAACACCACCGACACCGGCAGCAGCGACACCAGCGACGCTGCCATGATAAGGTGATAGTCGCTCGTGTACTCCTGAATGAAGCGCCGCAAGCCGACCTGAATCGTCTTGTTCTCGTCGCGGGTCAGGTAAATCATCGGGCCCATGTAGTCGTTCCAAGTGCCGACGAAGGTGAAAATCACCAGCGTCGCAATTGCGGCAGTAGACAGCGGCAGCATGATTTTCGCCCAGATGCCGTATTCGCTCAGTCCGTCAATGCGCGCCGCTTCGCACAGTTCCGTCGGAATGCCCTGATAGAACTGGCGCATCAGGAACACGCCGAACGCACTGAACGCCTGCAGCACAATCATCGCCAGCAGCGTGTCATACAGCCCCATTGAGCGCATCATGATGAACTGCGGCAGCATGTACGCCTGCCACGGCACAGCAATCGTCGCGATATACGCCACGAACAGCAGGTCGCGCCCCTTAAAGCGCAGCTTTGCAAACGCATACGCCGCGAAAGAGGACGTCAGCGTCTGCAGGAACGTCACCGCCAGCGCGATAATCGCTGTGTTCTTGAAGTACGTCAGCAGCGACACGCGTTCCCAGATAACTCGGTAGTTTTCCCAATGGAACGTTTCCGGAATCCAGCGGATGGGGTACTGGAACACTTCCTGATCCAGCTTCAAGGAGGAGGAAAGCATCCACACAAACGGAATCAGCGTAAACAGTGCCATCGCAATCAGCACCGTATACAGCAGCACACGCCCAATCACCTTCATGACCGGGTTGTCCTTGCGAATCGCCTTTTGATGGGTAACAACAGCCGTCTGACTCATGGTGTTCTTCCTCCTTTCTTAGTCGTTGGCGAATTTCTTCTCGTTTGCGAACTGGATGATGGTCACAATCAGGACGATAACGAGCAGCACCATGGCAATCGCGCTCGCCTGACCGTACTTGATGTTGTTGAACGCCACGTCGTAGATGTAGGTAACAAGCATCTTCGTCGCGCGTCCGGGGCCGCCATTGGTCATGATGGCGACCGTGTCGTAAATCTTGAAGCTGCCAATGACCAGCATGATGGTGCAGAAGAACGTCGTGGGCTTAATCTGCGGCAGGGTCACATTGCGGAACTGCTGCCACTTGTTCGCGCCGTCCACTGTCGCCGCTTCGTAGAGTTCGCGCGGAACGCCTTGCAGCGCAGCGAGGTAGATGACCATGTAGTAGCCCATCGAGCGCCACACGCTGACAAGGATAATCGCCCACATCGCCATCGTCGAGTCCGCTGTCCACGATTTGTTGAAGTTGATGCCCAGCGCCATAATCATCTGATTGACCGGGCCATCCTTCATCAGCATGAAGTTCCAGCAGACGCAGATAGCGACCATCGAGGCGACATAGGGGAAGAAGAAAATCGTGCGGAACGCGACCGCGCCCTTCGCCTTGTTCAGCGCCAGCGCCAAGGCAATGGCGCACACCAGCGTCAGCGGCACGTTAATCAGCGCATAGAACACGGTGTTTTTCAGCGCAATGCCAAGGTCAACGCGGTTGAAGAAGTACAGGTAGTCGCCGTTTGCCCACTTGCTGGCAACTTTGTCCGCCTTGAAAATTTCCGCGAAATTTTGCAGTCCGACAAAATGGGCATTGCTGATGTCGCCACCGTTCCACTCCACGAACGCCAGCAGGATTGCGCAAATCACCGGGACAAGTGTGAAGATAGCAAATCCCAGAAAGTTCGGCGCGAGAAACGAGTAGGCAATGAGGGTATTTTTCTTTTCCAGCCTACTCATCTTGTGTTTGCGCTGCTTGGCAGCAACCTCCGCCATAGTTGGACTCCCCTTTCAGCCTGATTTTCCGAAAAATCGACAATAGGCGGGAAGAGCGAGTTTTGGTCGCCCTCCCCGCCCATTGGCTTATGGATGCTTGATTTGCTTGCGGATGCCGATTACTCGTACAGTTCCGCCACGCGCTCGTTCATTTGGCATCCGCTGTACCTCTTGGCGCATCAGCTTGACCCGCAGAACCGCCCGGTGACGCTCGTCGGCTGCCAGAACGACTACACGCGCGACATCACCATTCCGTCGATGGATGTTGTGTGCATCAACCGCTATTACGGCTGGTACAACCTTTCCGGCGATTTGGAAGCCGCTGCTTTCGCCATGCGCATGGAGATGAATTACTGGGCAACGGTCAACAAGCCCACCATCCTCTCGGAGTACGGCGCGGACACCATCGCGGGGATGCACGGCACGGAGATGTTCACCGAGGAATTCCAGGTGGATTACTACAAGACCATCAACGCCTGCCTGGACGAGCGTCCCTTCGTCGTCGGCGAAACGCCGTGGAACTTCGCGGATTTTGGCACGCAGCAAGGCCCGATGCGCGCCGGCGGCAACCGCAAGGGGCTTTTCACCCGCGACCGCAAGCCGAAGATGGCCGCGCACTATTTCCGCGCGCGGTGGGAGAATTTTAAGAAGTAAGGGTAGATAAAAATGAGGTCACTGTCGGTTTGGGCGGCAGTGACCTCGGTTTATTTGCATTTTCCCAGCATCTATGCTATCATAGAGCATATCGCCAATCTGTTTCATCGGAGGTGTATATGTCCAATCCTCACCGAATTTCTATTTTCCTTATCCTTCTGCTCTTTCTTGGGCTGATTTTTGTAGCCGTTAGCGACCTTCTTTCCTTCCACGAAGACGACTTCGACCTTTCGGAAGCCCTCGTGCAGGTACAGGTGCAGACGCCCCGCCATTATGATTCATCCGACGTCGAAGAACCCGTGAACTACCTGCTCGCCAGCAAACGCCGCATCCATTCCTGCGACCCTTTCACCGCTGACGAAGCCACCGTCTACTACGTCCCCAGCGAATGCTTTGACGCCTACATCGACCGTGCGCAGAACAAAGTCCTCAACCGCCTCGTTTCCGTCGCCGTCACGGATGGAAACGGCACTCCCCTTGAAGCGCCCGCCGTCCTGCCCGACATTTTCGCGCAGATTGCCACGCTGGAGCACACTTTGTTTGACATCCGCATCCTCGACGTTTCCAGCGAATACTTCGTTTTCCTGAAGCTGAACGTGAATCTCCATACGCCCTGCGAGCTGTACTATTATAATCAGCAGATCGGCAAGCTCATCGAGCTGTATTCTTTTAACGACAGGGAGCTGCTGGGGCTGCATGTGATGTCAGTGGAGAGGCTGAAAGGGCTGGAATAACAAAATAAGCAGAGAGCCATCGTTTTTCGACGTTCTCTGCTTATTTTTATGCTGCCATTTCAAGAGGATTTTTCACTTTTACTTTCCGTTCAATCGTTTCTTCTGCTCGCTTCCAATCTGCCTGATACTCTTTTCCGGGATCGGCAAATCTTCCGGCATCTGCGCCGCTTCCGCTAATGATTTGCTGTGGGCTTTCATTTCGTTGTTCACTGCTTTTTCCTCCATATTTGTATTCTCGTTATCCTTGTGTACGCTTACAGTTTAGCCAATACCATCACATTCTCAAGCCAATCCTTTTTGTCTAAACTGAATTGCAGTTCTTCCTCAGCAATCAGCGGCAGCTTGAAGTGGATGGATTTCAGCCATTGACCATTCGGCTGGCGCTGCTGGTATACCTGAATGTCTGCAATCATCGTCGCCATCAGGTCACGCTTTTCGATGTCGCTCATAACGCTGTAAAGTTTCTCGAAGTTCATGAGGATACTGAGGATGTTGTCCCGTGTGATACGGTCAGCATCAATAGCTTGTTTCTTGGCTCGTGCCTCGATTAAATGCTCCTCTGTCCCCTCAATTTTATCATACATCTTATAGAGCCGTTCTTCAAGGTCGGATTTTCTTCGCTGATAATGGCGGTCATCCGGGTCAAGTTGGTCGATGTCCTCTGCCAGTCTATCCTTCACCGCATACTGCTGGCGTAGATGCTTTTCATAATGTGCAATTTCTTCCAGTAGCGCAGATATGTCGATTTCCGCATTGATTTTCTCTGCCATCATTGCTGCAAAGTCGGGACGGCTGACAAGCGAAACGATTACCTCCGCAACGGCTTGATCCATCAGCTCCATCGGCAGCTGATTTTTGAAGGTACACTTCTGTCCTTTATCCATCCGCCGATGCTTGCAGCCATAATATCGGAACTCCTTGTAATAAGAACCGTCTGGTCTCTTCTTTACACTCTTGCTGACATACATACCTGCACCGCATTCCGGGCATTTGATGATGCCCGTCAGCAGATAAGCGTGTTCGTTTTCCTGCCGATCATAGCGTTTATATTTTGTTGCCTGCGAACGAAGTCTGGCCTGTGCCTCCTCCCAGTCTTCTACGGAAACGATAGGCTGATGGATGCCGTCGGTCAGAAGGTAATCATCATTCCACACAATACGGTAATCGTTGCGGGTGCCATGAACCTTTTCCTGCTTTCTGCGTCCATAGGCGATTTTGCCGCAGTAGGTGGGGTTTCGCAGAATATCCTGTATGTAGGCTGCTGCGAACATATCGCCCCGCGTGTTCTTATGAGATAGCTTTTTAATGTCATGGCTTTCCAAGTATTGCGCAATCAACCGTCCGCCCATCTTCTTATGGACGTACAGCTCATAAATCAGCCGGACGGTTTTGGCTTCTTCTTCGTTAATGTGAAGTTCGCCGTTGATAAGATCGTAGCCATACGGGGCAAAGCCGCCGTTCCATTTGCCTTCACGGGCTTTTTGAATGCGTCCTTCCATAGTCTGAATGCGGATGTTTTCACGTTCGATTTCAGCCACAGCGGACAGGACGGAGATCATCAGCTTGCCGGCATCCTTGGAGCTGTCAATGCCATCTTCTACGCAGATCAGATTTACACCGAAGTCCTGCATCACCTGAAGCGTGGAAAGTACATCAGCCGCATTGCGCCCGAACCGGGATAGCTTAAACACCAGCACATAAGATACATGATCCTTGCTGCATTTGATGTCATCCATCATGCGGCTGAACTCGATACGTCCCTCAATGGATTTGCCAGATTTTCCGGCATCCTCATATTCGCCGGCAATTTCATAGTCGTTGAACTCAGCATAGGCTTTCATCCGGTTTTTCTGAGCTTCAAGCGAATAGCCATCAATCTGCATGGCGGTGGACACGCGGGTATATAGGTATACCTTCGTTCTTTCCTTCATCGTCTTCTCCAATCACCTTCTGCGGAGTTTTTTGATTTCCTCCGCAGAAGGTTTAGACAGGTTATGCAACGAAAATTATATCACGCTGTTTTAGGTTATGCAATGGCGACTTTGGGCATTGTTGTTTCATCCGGACGAAGTTCTGGCTTGTCCTCCTGCTGATGAACAGACATTCCGCTCAATACACAGGCGTATTTGGCAATGAGATTGCTCAGAATATTCGTAAGTTCCTGCCATTCATCGGCTGCCTTCATTTCTCTGCTTCACCTTCTCATAACATCGGTCGTACTGCTTCGATTGAAAAAGCTTTGGGCTTCTGTTCATTTTCTTTTTCCTCCCCAATCAGTAATTTCTTTCACTGACTTCTTTCTGCGCCTTGCGCTGCTGCTGGGAATACCTTGCCACAACTCCCGCCGGAATAGCAGACAGCTGCTGTTCATACCGCAGACAGCGCTGTTCCAGCTGCTGAATTGCTGACATATTGCTGAAATCGCGGCTGTGATACGCTCTACACGTCGAATCCAGTTTTTCGTTTTCCTTTTTCAGCCGTTCGTTTTCAACCATAACGGACGTAAATGCTTCCTGATACTGTCCAAGCTGGGCTTTCATTTTGCCGAACCGCAGCAGCAAGTCCTTTACCATCGGCACAAGCTGTTCTAACCGGCTTTTGCTGTTCAGAAGGTTTGCACCACTCAGCAGCACCTCCACCTTGTCAGCCAGTTTCGTCATTTTGCGAATATCTTTGGTAAATTCCTTAAACTCCTGCACAGTCATGTGTGTACGCCCTGTCTGCGCAGCGGATTCGCCGCGGCAAAGCTCCGGATACCGCACTGACATGTACTCGTAATATTCATCCTGCCACTGAATCAGCTTCTTGCGGTTGCCGATAATGTCTTTCGCACTGAGACGCTTGTCCGCCGTCAGCGGTACAAAGACCACATGCATATGCGGCGTCCCCTCGTCCATATGAATCATAGCAGAGACAATTGTTTCCGAACGTTGATGTTCCTGCAAGAACGCAAGCGAACGTTCATAATATGTACGGATTTCATCAGGTGATTTATCATCGAAGTACCCGGTGCTGACCGTGAAAAGCACTTCCACCAGTCGAATGCTGTCTGACCTTACGCGGCATCCGGCATCTGCAATTTGCCTCTCAGCCTCAGCGCGGTAATGCTGCGGCGGATGAATAAGGTGGCAGTTCAAGTCGCTGCGGCTGCGGTCAATATCCGGGTTGCTGGCGTATTTTTCTTTTGCGCGCTCATTATGTGCTTCAATTCGGCCGATTTCCGGGCCTTTGTATTTGGCGAAGCGCATAATGGCATAGCTGGGTGAACTCATAGTTTTTCTCCTTTGCAGTTTCCGTTCTGAAAACACTATTTACGCTGAAAAGTCATCTTTCAAAGCTGCTGGATTGATATAAATTGTCCCGGCTGACGGCCGTCCTACGCCGGAATAGGTCGGAATATCCATCCAAATATACCCGTGCTGTTCCAAAAGAGTCAGTACAGGCTCCATGTCCTTGGCATCCCGAAAAAATCTTCCGCGGCATTTCTGATACAGGTCTGAACGGCTGATGCGCGTCACGCTGAGTTTTCGCAGTTTCGTAACGACATGCAGGGCTTTTTCAACAGTTTCGTCTGCTCCCAATATGGAATAAGCATACAGCGCATGGTAAAAGGCATAGCTGCCAATCTGGATGGCATTTTCAACCGTTTCCATTTGGATGTCTCCATCCCCGTCCGCAGCAATATGCAGCAGCCCGGCAATCCGAAGCACCAGCCCGATATACTTGCTTCCCCATTCCCGCATGTCGCGGTGTTCATTGCGGAGATAGGCTTCGATGCTGCGGCAAAGTTTGTCCATCCGGTTTACTGCTTCCGGCGCGAGGTGCAGTGCAGTCGTTTCCCTTTCAAGCAAATGAAAAATCAAGCCCTCATAATCCCTCTGCACATCCGCTGGAATCGGTGCGGAACGGAAAGTCTTCGGCATAACGTTACTGGAAATATTGATGTAAAACAATCTCGCCAGAAAGCCTCGTCCATCCAGCAGACCATTCTGCATAATCTCGCTCAAGACGCTTGGCTGGGCGCTGATAATCATGGACAATGCTGGATTTCGGATGTAGTCAGGCTCACGGTTGATGCGGTCTACACGGATGGTATCACCGCAGATACCTTTCAGCCACACATCGAGGTTCGGCTTCTTGGTATATCGCCCGATGATGTTGTCAAACGCTCCACCCTCGGCGGAGATGAGTGCCATGCGCCCTTGGTTATCCCGAAGCAGCCTGACCATAGATTCGCTGGTGCAGTCATCAGTGAAAATTTGCAGCGGCTTGATTTCCGGCAATTCTGCCAGTTTGTCCTGCGTATGCTGCAATTCCAATTCTGTCAGCTTGTCATACTTGGCTTCCAACTGCCGGGTCAAACGGTTGATGTCCCGCTGCAAGGATTCGCGCGCCTGCCTGTTCCGGCGTATAGCCGCCTTGTTTTCTTCATTATATTTCTGTTCGTAGTCCTCAATCGCCGCGGTCATAGCGTGGATAACCGCTGATTTCCGCGACCCCGGCGGTGCAATCAAAAATATGTATAGACTTGTCTGTTCGTAGTGCCCAATATTCCCTTCGACCTTGACTTTTCCTTGCAGGCAAGCAGCAAGTACGCCCAAAGCAGCCCCCGCCGCCATATCTACCGGTGTCTGCGTATGGATGGCGACAGCTTCTACATAGCTTCGCAGTCTGGATGGCAGGCAGTCAATCGGAAATGGCGGCAGTGAATCTGCGCTGGGCTTCAATGGCTTGAACGGCAGAAAGACACCTGCTGCGGTTTTCAGTTCCACAACTCTGTTTTCAGCGTTATTAGCGTTTTCAGTGAGAAACACGAATTACCTCCCTATATCAATGATGAGGACGCAAAAAGACAGCCGTATCACTGCGGCTGCCTTACGCAAATGACGTATTGGTGTCCTCTATCTAACAGGGCATGAGAGAGGCCGAATGTTTCCATCAGCTTTTATTTTTTTCTGTAAATCTCCAGCTGCTTTCTGATTTTTGCAAGGTGCTTGCTGACCGAACCGGCATTAGCAAAGTTGAGCTTCTGTGCAATTTCCGCAAGGGTATCGTTCTGCATACGAAGCAGAATGATTTTTCTGTCCGTGTCCGGCAAAGTCTGCACAAACTGCTTTATCTGCTCTTCATCAAGCAGCTGTTCCTCGAATGATTGCACCGCGGCGTGGCACATCGTATTGACAGGCAGTTCAGCATCATTTCCCCTTATCTGTTCCAAAGACAGCTCTTTTTCAAGACTTCGCGAGTGATACCATGAGCGTTCAAAATCCCGCTGTTTTGTGCTGCTGCCGTTGTAATCCTCATGCGCACGATGTTCCCAGAGCATATCGAATGTTTCCTGCCAATGCTGTTCCTCCACGATTTTCATCGTCATCTGTCCGAAAAAATCATAAAAGTTTTCATAGGGCATCCACGGCACTTCGTAATCTTTCCCCATAGAAAACAGTCGCTGAAAGCAGAATTCCGGCATTTTGTCGAGTTTCTCCCTGATATGTGCGGCCGTTATGTAGGCATACCGCCAAAGCGGGAAGTTGCCGGAGTACAGATAGAAAGAACCGGGGACAGGCATATAGCCGCCGTGCGGTGCAGGCACCTTGAAAAACTGCCAGCTGACCCACGCATAGCAGTCCCAGACCAATTCGAGGAACATGTCGGAATTGACCATCCGCATCCATTTCTCATTATGGACAACTTCACGGACTTTCCGAGGCATGGAAAGGAATGCCGGACGTTTCTCCACCAGCTCGCGGGGAAGCGCGTAGAACATAATCAGCCAGCGCAGATTGCTGGAAGAAGGAATTTTGAAGAACGACCCGCCCACGGGGATAAAGTCCTGACTTTCCGTCGTCAAGGTCATCACCTGCTTTCAAGTGTGGTTATGATTATTATAGCACAGATTTTCGCATGGTGTGAAGTTGACGGAACGCAAACGACGAGAGGGGGAACGGTATACCTCTGCGGCGGTGATTGTCCGGCATGTGCCCTTTGCTGCTGAAAAACAATCTGCATCCATGCCGCAGAAAGCTTATCAGCAGCACGTCCGGCTGGCGGCCGTCGCCTATCCCCTCCGCAGAGGTATAACACACTATACCTTGCAAGCAAGGTCGTGTGCCAAAGGAGGGCTGCGGCCCCCTTTGGAATCCCCCGGAGAGGTGCAGCCGTCGCAATCTGCTGCACCCCCATTTTTCCGCCAAAAATCCCCCATTTTCCCTACGCCGCATTGTGGAAATGATAGATATATGCTATAATGCTGTTAGTCTTCTGGATGGAGAACGGCTTTACCGAAATAGAAACGGCATGGATTGCCTTGAAGGAGCAACAACGATGGCTGACAGAAAGAACGAGCAGGAGCGGGACGAGCTGTTCCGCCGAATCTACAAAATCGCTACCGACCTTGTCCACGCGGGGCATGTGGCGGAGTGGGATTTCAAGTCTTATGTGCTGGGGACGATGTTCTACCGCTACATTTCGGAGAACTTCGCGGCATATATTGACAAGGGTGAACACGAAGCTGGCAACCATGATTTTTCCTATGCCAAGCTGCCCGACGACGAGGCAGAAACTGCTCGTGAAGATTTGGTACTGGTAAAGGGCTTCTTCATCCTGCCCTCTGAATTGTTCTGCAACGTCCTCGCCCGCGCGGATAAGGACGAGAACCTGAACGAAACGCTGGAACGGGTATTCAACCACATCGAAAGCAGCGCTGCCAGCGGCGAGGCGGAAAGCGACTTCGCCGGTCTGTTTGATGATTTCGACGTGAACAGCAAGGCCATCGGCGAAACCGTCGCCAAGCGGAACAAGGTGCTGGTGGAGCTGCTGAACGGTGTGGCGCAGATGCCACTGTTCTCCACCGATGGCATGAATCCCGATTTGTTCGGCGATGCCTATGAGTACCTGATGGGCATGTACGCCGCCAATGCGGGCAAAAAGGGCGGGCAGTATTTCACCCCTGCGGATGTTTCGGAGTTGCTGGCACGCCTTGGCACCATCGGCAAAACGCGCATCAACAAGGTCTATGACCCCGCCTGCGGTTCTGGCTCGCTGCTGCTGAAAGTGGCGAAGGTGCTGGGCAGGGAGAACATCGACCACGGATTCTACGGGCAGGAAATCGACCTGACGACCTACAATCTCTGCCGCATCAATATGTTTTTGCACAACATTACCCCTGACAAGTTCAGCATCGTGCGGGAGGATACGCTGCTCAGTCCGCAGCATTGGGACGACCAGCCGTTTGAGTTGATTGTCTCCAATCCGCCGTTTTCCGTGCCGTGGGAGGGCGACAAGAACCCGCTGCTCATCAATGACCCGCGCTTTGCCCCTGCCGGTGTGCTGGCACCGGCGTCCAAGGGCGATATGGCGTTCATTATGCACAGCCTTTCGTGGCTGGCGAACAACGGCGCGGCGGCTATCGTCTGCTTCCCCGGCATTATGTACCGCGGCGGCGCAGAGCAGAAAATCCGCAAATATCTGGTGGACAACAACTTTGTGGATGCCATCATTCAGCTGCCCTCCAACCTGTTCCTGAATGTCACGATTTCCGTGGACATTATGCTGCTGAAAAAGAGCAAGCCGGACAACGCGGTTCTGTTCGTGGATGCATCGAAGGAGTTTGTGAAGGTCACGAAGAACAACCGACTTTCCGATGAAAATATTCAGCGCATTGTGTCGGCGGTGGCGGCGCGCAAGGACGAACCGCACTTTGCCCGCCTTGTGCAGAACGCAGAAGTCGGCAACGCGCAGAACAACTACAATCTATCTGTTTCCACCTATGTGGAGCAGGAGGACACGCGGGAGCAGATTGACATTGCGCAGCTGAACGCGGAGATTGCCGAGATTGTGGCACGGGAGCAGAAGCTGCGGGAGGAAATTGATAGGATTATTGGGGAGATTGAGGGATGAGCCCTATGGGACGATTTGATAACGAGGAAAACATAGTAAATGATGTACGAATAGTATCGCGTAGTGATACCGCATTCTTGACAAATAGTAAATTTGAAAGGACACTCTATAATGCAATAATACGAGATTGGCATAAGTGGACAGCAAATAATAGTCATGCAAGCGATCCACCAGACTTTTTTTCACAAGACCATAGGCTAATGTTTGATGTTATGCGAGTTAATGATAGCGAAACTCTTATAACAACAAAGCGCGGTAAAACAAAATACGCTAACCCGGTACTAAAAAGAGAAAAAGAACTGGTGCTCGAGCTTAAACAGCACTTTCCGAATACACCGGAAGATAATATATTTGTAAATGCTGCCGTTGATGGAAATTATGACGAGGTTCATAATTATCAGAACTATTATAAGCATACACAAAAAGTGCTTTCTTCTCATGTTGAACGTATTCCCATATGTCGCGAACTACATCCGGGTTTCAAAATAGGATTTTTAGTTATGGATGAGACAGAATCATACTTACAGCACAGTAATATTATGGACGCAGCGACCCCTTTTAATCCAAGCCGTGCTTATAAAATACTATCTTTACCGCACATTCCATATAGGGACAGACGATTCATGCAGTGTTTATTCGGGTCTGGTTTGGATTTTGTCATTTGGTATATGCCATATAAACATAATGAGAACATAAACTTTCAACCGCCACCATTATGCTTTATTGATATGAGAGGTGACAGAGTTCAGAAATATTTGCAAGATTATCCTCAGCATCTCATGCGAAGAATGTAATGTTTCTAAGGAGACTAATTATGAGTAGATTAACCGAATTGATTCAGGAGCTATGCCCAAACGGGGTTGAGTTTAAGAAAATCAAGGAAGTATATCAACGCTTAAAGGGCACACCCATCACCGCCAGCAAAATGAAGGAAATCGAAAACCCACAAGGTGAAATAAGAATATTTGCTGGTGGAAAAACAGTTATCAATGCCAAAGAAATCGACATTCCTAATGCCAACATTACTCGTGTTCCCGCGGTGCTTGTCCAGTCTCGTGGCGTAATAGACGCTGTTTATTACGATAAGCCTTTCACATTCAAGAATGAAATGTGGGCGTATACTACCGAAAATCCAGTCTCTGTGAAATTCCTCTATTATGTACTCAAAAATAACATGGAGTATTTTCGGAGTGCTGCCGCTGGAATGGGGTCATTGCCGCAAATTTCTTTGCCTGTGACGGAAGATTTTGAAATCCCCCTTCCTCCCATCGAAGTCCAGCGCGAAATCGTTCGTATACTGGATACATTCACCGAGCTTGCAGCAGAGCTTGCAGCAGAGCTTGCAGCAGAGCTTGCAGCAAGAAAACAGCAGTATGCGTATTATCGGGATAATTTGCTAACATTCAGAGTAGATATTACGAGAAAGTCTCTTGATGAATTATGCACTATTTCTGCGGCTGGCGATGCCCCCAAGGACGCGCTATCTTTAACTAAAACAGCAGAATACCAAATTCCCGTCATAAGTAATGGTATAGGTGAAAATGCCTTCTACGGTTATACGGACAAACCCAAAATAACAGAACCAGCAGTCACCGTTGCTGCACGTGGAACGATAGGTTATGCTGAATATAGAGATTATCCCTATTATCCTATCATTCGTTTGCTATCAGTAATTCCCAAAAATACAGCTGTTCTTGCGACAAAATACCTTTATTATTGCATGCAAGGGAAAAAATACAATGTTCCATTAGGGGGCATTCCACAACTAACTGCACCTGAACTCAAGAAAGTGGTCATTCCCGTGCCTCCCCTTCCAGTGCAGCAACGCATTGTCACCGTCCTCGACAATTTCGACGCCATCTGCTCCGACCTAAACATCGGCCTGCCCGCCGAAATCGAAGCCCGGAAGAAACAATACGAGTTCTACCGCGACCAACTCTTGACGTTTGCCGTACAGGATGAAATTGTCTTGACAGACAGACAGACAGACAGACAGACAGACAGACAGACAGACAGACAGACAGACGAGTATAACGCGCTGATTCGCCTGTGTCAATATGTTTTCGGGTATGTCACACTTGAGATTTCAGATATATGCAATATTTCAAGGGGAAAAGTGATTTCAAAAACAGATATAATGGAGCAGGCTGGGACGTATCCTGTCTACTCGTCTCAAACTGAAAACAATGGTGAATTAGGTAAAATAGATTCTTATATGTTTGATGGAGAATACGTTACATGGACTACGGATGGAGCAAACGCTGGTACAGTATTTTACCGCTATGGAAAATTTAACATTACCAATGTTTGCGGTTTACTGTCGGTAATGGATTCATCAGTTTTGTTGGAAAAATATCTTTTCTATTTCTTGCAAAAAAACGCAGGAAAATACGTAAATGCAGGAATGGGAAATCCTAAATTGATGAGTAATGTTATGGCATCCATTAAAATCGATATTCCGTCACTTTCGGAGCAAAAGCGCATCATTGCCATCCTCGACCACTTCTCCACCCTCTGCACCGACCTCACCTCCGGTCTCCCCGCCGAAATTGAAGCAAGACAGAAGCAATACGAATATTACAGGGACAAGCTGCTATCGTTCACCCCGGCAGATTGACCCGGAAGGAGGTAGCCCGTGAGCTACTTTAATATCGTTTCTCAGAGCGACGAAAGTACCGTTGTCGCCGAATATACGCCGCAATCCCAGCGCTCGGAGGCTTACCAGAGCGAAGCCGAGTTGGAAAACGAGTTCATCCGCCTGCTTTGCGAGCTTGGCTATGAGCGCCTTGCCATCCACAAAGAAGCCGACCTCATTGCCAATCTGCGCACGCAGCTTGAAAAGCTGAATGATTATCGCTTCACTGACGGCGAATGGCAGCGGTTTTGGAATGAAGTGCTGGCGAATAGCAATTCCGGCATTCTCGAAAAGACCCGCCTGATTCAAGAGGACTATGTGCAGGTGCTTCGCCGGGACAGCGGGGAGAGCAAAAACATTCAGCTCATCGACAAAAAGTGCATTCACCACAACAGCTTGCAGGTCATCCATCAATACGCCATCTCCGCCAAGGAGGGCGCTGCGCATGATAATCGCTATGATGTGACGGTGCTGGTCAATGGTCTGCCGCTGGTTCACATTGAGCTGAAACGCCGCGGTGTGCCCATTCGGGAGGCGTTCAACCAGATTGACCGCTATCAGCGGGATAGCTTCTGGGCCTCCAGCGGGCTGTATGAGTTCGTGCAGATTTTCGTCATCTCCAATGGCACGAACACGAAATATTACTCCAACACCACCCGCTTCAACCACATTAAGGACGCGAAGGCGCAGAAAGTCAAGCAGTCAAAAACCAGCAACAGCTTTGAGTTTACGTCCTTCTGGGCGGATGCGAATAACCGCGTTCTCCCCGACCTTGTGGACTTTACCAAGACCTTTTTCTGCAAGCACACCATTCTGAACATCCTCACCCGTTACTGCGTGTTCACAGCAGAAAACATGCTGCTGGTCATGCGCCCCTACCAGATTGTCGCCACCGAGCGCATTTTGAACCGCATCGAAATCGCTAACAACTACAAGAAGTACGGCACCATCGCGGGCGGCGGATATATCTGGCACACCACCGGCAGCGGCAAGACGCTGACATCCTTCAAAACGGCGCAGTTGGCCTCCAAGCTGGACTACATCGACAAGGTGCTGTTCGTCGTTGACCGCAAGGATTTGGACTACCAGACGATGAAGGAGTACGACCGCTTTGAGAAGGGCGCGGCGAACAGCAACACCTCCACGGCAGTCTTGAAGCGCCAGCTTGAAGACGATAACGCCAAAATCATCATTACCACCATTCAGAAGCTCGCTACATTCATCAAAAAGAATACCGGACATGCGGTGTTTGACAAGCGGTTCGTCATTATCTTTGACGAGTGCCACCGCAGCCAGTTCGGGGACATGCACCAAGCCATCACCAAGTATTTCAAACGGTATCATTTGTTTGGCTTTACCGGCACGCCCATCTTTGCAGTCAATGCAGGTGTGAGTAAGACGCCCAACCTTCGCACAACAGCGCAAGCCTTCGGCGACCAGCTTCATGCCTACACCATCGTGGATGCCATCCGTGACAAGAATGTGTTGCCCTTCCGCGTGGACACCATCAAAACGATGGATGCCGAGCCAGACATTGATGACAAGGAAGTCTGGGACATCAACCGCGAAAAGGCTTTCCTTGCGCCGGAACGTATTCGCCTGATCACGGAGTATATTCTGACGCACTTCGATCAGAAAACGTATCGCGGCAATAAGACTTACACGTTTCGTGTCCTGCAAAACATTGCCGAAGTTGCTTCCGCGAATGGACGGCAACAAATCGAGGAGATCAAGCAGAAGCAGCGTGTCAGCGGCTTCAACTCCATTTTCGCCGTGTCTAGTGTGGATGCCGCCAAGCTATATTACGCCGAGTTTCAGCGGCAAATGGCAGAAAGTCCGCAGCGTCGGCTCAAAGTAGCCGTCATTTACAGCTATGGCGCAAATGAGGAAGAAACGGACGGCATTCTTGACGAGGAGAATCCGGAGGATACCTCTGCGCTGGATCAAAGTTCCCGTGACTTTCTGGATGCTGCCATCCGCGACTATAACGAGATGTTCCACACCAATTATTCCACGGACGGCGATAAGTTCCAGAATTACTACAAGGATGTTTCCCTGCGGATGAAGAATCGGGAGCTTGACCTGCTGATTGTGGTCAACATGTTCCTGACCGGCTTTGATGCGACGACGCTGAATACCCTGTGGGTGGACAAGAATCTGAAAATGCACGGGCTGATTCAGGCTTATTCCCGCACAAACCGCATTCTCAATTCCATCAAGGTATGCGGCAATATCGTATGCTTCCGCAATCTGCAAAAGCGCACCGACGATGCCCTTTCCCTTTTCGGCGATAAGAAAGCGGGCGGCATTGCCCTGCTGCGCGGCTATAAGGATTACTATTTCGGCTATACAGACACCGAAGGAATGTACCATCCGGGCTATCGGGACATGATTGAGGAGCTGACGACCGAATTTCCCCTATCCGAGGAGCATATTACCGGCGAACAGCATCAGAAGGACTTTATCGTGCTGTTTGGCGCAGTCCTGCGGATGCGAAATCTTCTATCTTCTTTTGATGACTTTGCTGGGAATGAAATTTTGAGCAAACGTGATTTCCAAGATTATCTCGGTCGCTACCAAGACCTGCAGGATGAATGGAAAAATCGCAAGCCCACCGGCGAAAAAGAGGACATCACCGACGACATTGTTTTTGAAATTGAACTCATCAAGCAGATTGAAATCAATATTGACTACATTCTCATTCTCGTCCAAAAGTATCACGATTCCCACTGCAATGATAAAGAAATGCTCATTACGATTCAGAAAGCCGTGGATGCCAGCCCAGAACTGCGCAGCAAGAAGGCGCTGATTGAAACCTTCATCGCAGGCATCAACGATACATCGGACGTGCTGCTTGAATGGCGCACCTTGGTAGCCGAGGAAAAAGAGAAACAGCTTGCCGCCCTCATCAAGGAAGAAAACCTGAAAGATGCGGAAACCCGCCACTTTATCGCCCATGCCTTCCGTGACGGCGTTATCAAAACGACCGGCACGGACATCGACAATCTGATGCCGCCGATTTCTCGTTTCGGCGGCGGAAACCGTGCCGCGAAAAAGCAGACGATTATTGAAAAGCTGAAAGTGTTCTTCGATCGGTTCTTTGGTATCTGATGCAGAAAAGGGAGCGAACGCCTGTTTGCAGACGTCCGCTCCCCTTTTCATTGCTTTCAGAAATGCGATATTGTTCACTTTATCATCCCGAAAAACCTCATTGCCTCCTCAATCGCCTTTTCTTTCTCTTCCGGACACCGCGGCTGTCTTGCATCCTCCGCCTTCGCCTTATTGTAGCATTCCCGCTCTATAATGCCGTACTTGCGCTTGACCTGCGCGATATTCAGCGCAGAGACTTTCACTCCAAAGTGCTCCTGCACATACGCCTTAATTTCCTCATAAGTAGCGCTGCTCTCTGCTTCTACCTTCGTCACATCCAGCTCGCTCATGTCCACATGAATGTCGATATGTTTTGCCTCTTTTAGTTTAGATAATACCATCACATTCTCCACCCCGTTCGTCCAGCAGAACATATCGACGCTCTGCACCTTCTGCACCCTGTACCCCTTCTCCACAAACAGCGCCGCGTCGCGTGCCTGCGTGGCAACGTTGCAGCTCACATAGACCACGCGCTTCGGGGCGGCTTGCGCAATCGCGTCAATGACGGCGGGTTCAACGCCCTTGCGCGGCGGGTCAATCACAATCACGTCCGGGCGCAAGCCCTCTGCCACCAGCTTCGGCAGCAGTGCTTCCGCCGCGCCGCAGCGGAAATTCACGTTCCCGATGCCGTTGCGGACGGCGTTCTCCTTCGCGTTTTCAATCGCCTGCGGAACAATCTCGATGCCCAGCGCCTCGCGGCAATGGCGCGCCATCATCAGCGTAATCGTGCCCGCGCCGCAATACACGTCGCATAGGCGCTCGTCGCCCGTCAGCTCGGCAAAATCCAGCGCCGTCTGGTACAGCACTTCCGTCTGCGCCGGATTAACTTGAAAGAACGCCGCCGGGCTGATTTCAAAGCGCAATCCGCACAGTTCGTCCGTCAGCGTATCGTAGCCATAAAGGGTGCGGAAGCGCCGACCCATGATGACATTCGTGCGCTCGCGGTTTTCGTTCAAAATGACGCTGACCGCCCCCGCCGCTTTCAAGGACGCGGCCAGTTCCCCCTCGTGCGGAATCTCGCCGCCGTTGATGACCAGCACCGCCATTGCTTCGCCTTTTCGGTTGACGCGGACGACGATGTGCCGCACCAACCCCGTATGCGTCTCCTCAACGTACGGTTCGACGTGAAAGCGCTTCATCCACCCCAGCACGCGGCGGCAGATTTCGTCCGCCGGCGGCATGGCGTTCGGGCATTGCGCAATTGGGATAATATCGTGGCTGCGCGGCGCGAAAAAGCCCGCCACGGGTTCCTCCACCGTTCCGCCGACAGGCAGCGCCGTCTTATTGCGGTAGTGCGATGGGTCTGCCATGCCCAGCACCGGGGGCACGTCGATGTCGATATGCCCGATGCGGCGGAAGCAGTCCTGCACCTGCTGGCGTTTCGCTTCCAGCGTCGTTTCGTAGGTCATATGACGCCCCGTGCAGCCGCCGCAGCGGGG